>Ga0315909_10005864_pt1 | contig 13984 bp, 14 predicted proteins | sample LakEriMetagenome_11_FD_203527 | JGI IMG/M metagenome (GOLD analysis project Ga0315909, IMG submission 203527) | Freshwater fungal communities from buoy surface, Lake Erie, Ohio, United States - Buoy 2 MA125 | ecosystem: Environmental > Aquatic > Freshwater > Lake | place: USA: Lake Erie, Ohio...
GAAACTACGACGGGCTTACAACAATCGCGAGTAATAATATCACTCCGATAGTAGAGCAAATGATTGAGACTATTCAGGATCAAGTATTTGAGCAAATCGAAAGCGGTGCAATTAGCATGAGCGATGTTACGGTATCACTTGATGAGCTTGTGGACTTTGAAGAGGCAATCTTTGAGGCGTGCGAAACAGTCAAGCAAGAGCTACTTACTCAGTTTTCACTCGGAACCGAAGACTTAAGCGGCGCGGTTGGGCAAGAGATACAAGCCTTGACTACTGAAAGTGCGAATAAGATACGCGAGTCTATCGGAGTGATTAAAGAGGATGTACAAAAGACGCTTATAGCAAACTCAAGCAAGACCAAAGACGAGCTATTTGATATGCTTAAAACTCAATTCACTTCTCTTAAGACATCAAGAGCTCGAATGATAGCAAATACGACCGCCGCGAATGTTACAAGCGGAATGCAGCATACGGTCTATAAAGACCTTGGCTTCAAAATGATGTGGCTTACTCAACGCGATAGCAAAGTAAGACCTTCACATGCAAGACTTGACGGCTCATTCCAAGACGGTAAAGGCAAATTTACGGTAGAGAATCAAGAAGAGGATACCGAAGGCAATATCACTACGACAATTGAGACTACAGACCGCCCTCTAGGTCGTGGATTAAGCGCCTCAAATGCTATCAATTGCAGATGCCAATTATTCCCAGTTGAAGAGTAAATAAAAATACAGGATTTAATATGAATTTAATAACTAGAGAACTCGTACTCGAGACCAGAAATGGTTACGAGTATGAAGGGAACGGAGAGAAAGAATATGAAGAGAAAGAGAATGACCTCTTCACCTTCGTAGTCTCAACTCCCGAAGTTGATCGGTATGGTACTATCATAGTTCCTGCAGGTATAGATTATACGGCATATCTAAACAACCCGATTGTACTTGCCCAGCATGACTCGGATCAGTGGCCTATCGGTCGCTGCTTAGGTTTTGCAATGAACGGCGAAAACTTGGAAGCTACTATTCAAGTTGAGTGCGTAACTGAAGAGGGCAAGAAACTTACAAAACTTATTAATGCAGGTTTTGTCAAAGCCGTATCAGTTGGTATCATTCCGACCGAATATGAAGAGCAAACTATCGACGGAAATAAAGTAACAGTATATACCAAGTCAGAGCTTGTAGAATTTAGCGTCGTAAGCGTTCCGGCGAACCGTCAAGCACTGCTTAAGAAATCACTGAAGAATCTTATCAAAGACTCACTTAATAAATACAAAAAGGAAACTCGAATGTTAACCCCAGAGATCGAAGCAAAGATCGCTGATGAGCTTCTTCCGGCTATCAAAGAAGCTTTCATCGCCGAAGTGATTAATCTCGGTTTTTCACCTGAAGAAGCCGAAGCATCCGTTAATGCTTTCATCACCGCAGGCGTGCCTCCTATGCTTGCAGTTTTGAAAGGCGAAGCACCAGCCGTTGAGCCTGAAGTAGCACCAGCTCCCGAAGCAGCCGAGCCTCCAGTTGAGGTAGTAGCTGAAGAGGAAGTAACTGCATCTTTTGTAAGCCCTGAAGTAAGAGTAGGAAAGAAAATTGCAGCTTCCACACAAGCGCAAATCAATGAAGGTATGGATATGATTCAAACCGGTTACAAGAAGATCAAGCAAGCTATCGGAGTTGAAGCAGGCCGTTCTATCACTTTGAACATGCCTAAGAAATTTAATACAGAAGACTTAATCAATTTAATCTAAGGATATTACCTAATGGAAAACATTATCGTAACAAAAGACCAACTCAAAGAAGTTGTAGACCGCAAAGTCGCAGATCAGCTTCGCACTTTGCACCCAGTAAACAATCCATCACCTGCTAGAGGTTTGGTATCTATCAAAGCAGATCACGATTCACGCCGTGACCAAGCTCGCGTAGTTGCTGATTACATTCTTGCTAAGCACCAAGGCCGCGACGGTCAAGCAGATGAGATTGCACGCGCTGCAAATAACAAGTATATCACACGCGCAAACTTCAATACAGGTACAACCGCTCAAGGTGGTGCAGCCGTTCCTCAATTCTGGGTTGAAGAGATCATGTCTTTTGCTGATCAGTTCGGTTATGCAAGAGCACTTGCTAAGATCTACCCAATGAGAGGCAAGACAGAAAACCTCGTTTCTTCAGGTGCTTTCACTGGTGCCGTAGTTGCTGAAGGTTCTGGATTGACTTTGACTGACTCTACAAACTTCTTCACAGCAACTGCAATGACAGCTCGCAAGATCGTAGCCGGTGCTATCGTATCTGAAGAGCAGCTTCAAGATGCAACTCCTGCATTCTTAGATTATGTCGTAAACGGTCTCGGCCGCGCTCTTGCTGAAACTGAAGACAAGCAGTTTTTCAATGGTGATGGGAACGCTCCAAACTTTACCGGTATCACTGGTATCTCTGGTACTACAACAGTTCGCCAAGGTGGTGCTAATAACTCAGGTAAGGATACATTCGCTGAAATCTCATGGACTGACCTTTGGAACTTGCGCCTCGGTGTAAATTCTGGAGTTGGTGCAAATGGCGTTTTCGTAGTTCCTCAAAGCGTCTTCGGATACTTGATGAAAGAAACAGGCGGAAGCCGTCCTATCTTCGACATGGTAAGACCTATCGAGATCACATCAATCGGACTTACAGCGCTTGCAGGTAATAGCTACTTTACACCTACAGGCCGTCCGATGCATGTTGTACCTGATTCACTCTTCCCAACTTCAGCCGCAAATACAGCGTCTGCATTCTATTGCGACTTCAATCAATTCACAGTGATGGGAGTTCGCGAAGATGTAACAGTTAACGAATACAAAGAGTACTTTGGTGCTACTGGTTTGGGTGGTACTCATCAAAAAGGTATCGAAGTTGTTGAGCGCGTAGCTTTTGCATTCCCAGCTCCAAGCGCGATCGGTGTTCTCAAAACTTCAACTACCTAATTAAGGTGAACTAATGCTCGTAGATGTAATTCTAATCGAGCCGTATAAAGGCGTATCTGCGGGGTATGAGACATCTCTCCCCGCAGCTATTGCCGAGGCTCTTATCAAAGACGGCAAGGCGAAGCCGCTAACTGCAGTAAAGCCCGAGCCGGTAAAAGTAGAAACCAAGAAAACAGGTAAATAACATGCCATATACAAGCGCAAATCCGAGGGCGTTCGCGGCTCTCATGACCTTTCTTAATTTGGAAGTAAACGGCGACCCGACTACCGAAGATACGGCGCTTTACACTTGGTTTGATGAACTGATAAAAATCTCATACGACGAGGCTGAAGGCTATTGCGGTCAGCCTCTTCGTACTGGGAGTGTAAACTATCAGTTTTACGCTTCAAAGGCTCAAAGAGGACTCGAAGCTAATCACTCATGGAAGTTTATACCCTATAATGCAGGTACGACTCTTACGACGCTCCAATGGCGTGAAAATGAGTTTGCAACTTATGCCGCGTATGATGCAGGTAACTTCGCATGGAATGCAGAACCCTATGCGAATTATATCATATTTAGGGATAGAACAAACGGACAATTTAAGGCGACTCTTAGCACGGGATATACCGACGCTAATATGCCATATACAATCTTGCAAGGCATCGCCGAAATGAGCGCTCTATGCTATAAGCAATCGCCTCAAGGCGGTAATTGGTTTGGGCTTAACTCGGTATCGACTGGAGGAGCGGGTCAGAATGTGTCCAATAGCCTCAAGACCGATATTGATTGGCATAAATACTTTGCTCAATTCGTAATACCAACGGTGTAAGATGCTTGATGTAGCTCAACTGCAAGGAATACTAAGACCGATTATAAACGATCAGCTCTTGCGCTTCCCTTTCGTTATGCAAGCCTTCATAGGTACGCAAATGGAACGCAGTGGACTTAAGGAAAGGATAGCACCTTCGACAAGCACAAAGCTCGCAATCAATACCGGTAAGTTATTCCGATCTTTTGCGCGTGGTAGTGAGGGAAATGTTTACAAAGTGCAAGAAAGTAGTGGTATATTTGAGCTAGAATACGGCTCTGATTTGCCATACGCTCGCATTCAAGAAACAGGCGGCTTCATTCGTACTAAGGGCAAGATGGAAGGCTACTTTTGGAATCGCTATCGTGAGACGGGAGTAGCGTACTTTCGGAATATAGCTCTAAAAGTGAGACGGGTCGGCGGGGTGCAAATACCAGCGCGTCCTTACTTCGCGCCCGCCGTGCAAAGATTTAGACAAGACAACAAATATGCAGACGGAGTGAGATCTGCGATTATTCAAGGAATACAAACATGGCAAGAGAATCAGCGGCGCTCCAATCAGTAGCCGATCAACTTCGCACAATGAGCGGAGTCCGAGTATATGACCAAGTTATGATAGACAAATGGAATACTTATCAGTTCCCTTTTGTTGGTATTCTTGGCGGGTCGGATTCTCGCGAGGTGATAGGCCTTGAAGATGACTCGGCGTTTGCAAATAAAGGGCAAATAGATATGTACTTGCTTGTCGGAGTGCAAGTAAAAAAGAACTCGACCGCAGGAAAGGCCGTGCTTCGCGAAAACCTTGCAGATTACGCCGAAGCGATCGAGAATAAATTGACAAATTACCAACCGCCAGAGTATGAGAGTGACTTTGAGCTGACTTACTTTGCCCCAGTTCACTTCATTGATGCACAAGCAGTGACATACAATGATGATGAAACCAAAGGCATATACTTCATGACTTTTAGAGTAGTTTATTATAGGAGTGAAAAGTGATAGTAAGCGCATGTGTAATCTTTCCTGAAGGGGAAGATTTGAGAGATTGGAGAAATAGTTTGCCGGAAGACAATATCGAAGTAGTTGCACTTCAAATAACCGTAAATTCCCGACTCAAACAGCCGATATTTACCGAAGTAGGTCGCATTGAAGGTCATACAGTTTTGTCATGGGAAGTGCCTAACATAGAAGACTATTTTGACTTCTCATATTGCCGTAACAAACTTGATGAATATGCGACTGGTGAATGGATACTGCACATGGATAGCGATGAAAGGCTTTGCAGTCCTCACGATGATTTTTGGAACTATATCGAAGAGCTTAACGATAGCGATGCCGACGCGGCTATGCTCACCATTGCAGGGACTAATCCTGATATTGATGAGCGAATTAAGTATGCAAGAAATCGATATGCAGGGTCTAGCATGAGAATTAAGCGCCGTGCATCTGGTATCAAGTGGAAATCAATATGCCATGAAGTGCTAGACATCGAAAATAGAGATTCGGTAATCGGTGATACGGATATAGTCTTATTCCACTACGGATATAGCAAAACAAAAGAAGAGATATACAAAAAAACAGAACGGAACGCAAAGCTGATGATCCGCGAATACACTCGCGAAAAGTCAGACCGAAATTGGCAATACTTAATTAACACATTCTCATATCTTAAAACAAAACAAAACGAGGTAACATCATGGTAGTAGGTGGAAGTAATCTCAGCGTGTTCTTCACAGCGAATGAACTCGTAACGACCCCAGCCGCTCAAGTAGGAGCTACTCCAATTTACTCAATGAATCGCAAGATTAAGACATCATTGACTCGTACTACTTTTACAGTAGATCAAAACGAAGACAATCCGGTACTTACTGCATTCTTGGAAGAGTACGCACCAACAACAACAGTAACACCTGATACTGGTGAATACGAAGACGGTACAAAGTTTAACTCATCACAAGCGACAAGCGATACACTTTTGCAAATCGTGTACGGTGGAGTAGATACTGGATCCGGTAAGCGTAAAGTAGTCTTGATGCTTTGCAAACTTGCACAAGATGCAGGCGCTTTTGATCAAGAATCAGGTAAGTACACTAAGCCAAAAGTTGCTGGTGATGTGGTAAATCCTGAATACGATATTCAAGTAAGTTCAGCATTGTTCTGTACTAATCTTGTAACAGGCGCGACAAATGTAACAGTTCCTGCGAAGATTGGATACAAAGAAGTTTGGTTCACAAAAGTCTAAACATCACAAGGGGCGGCTTCACCGCCGCCCCATTTATTAACTAGGAGATAGCATGAAATTATATCTAAACGACACCGCGCATGAAGTGCCTTTACATACGAAACTCACACCCGCACTCTATGACAAAGTTACGCCTCTTTTGAGTGAACTAGCTCAAACCAAAGGCGCTCAAACCGCAGCCGAGCAGGAGATTATGGATAAGGTATTTTTGAATGAAAGCCTTGCAAGTAAAATTGATTTGACAAAAGGGCAGGACGCCTTCAAAGACATTATGCAAGAGTTCGCATTCCAAGAAATTGTAAAGACTGCATATCTGAAAGTTCGCTCTAATCTCTTTGAGGTTATCAATGTCGATGCGACTACGATCCCGAAGATATTTGAATTCGTAAAGACTTGTATTGACCACCCCAAAGTGCAAAACGGTGAGCTTTTGGCCGGTATTCAAAGCGAAGTAGATTCTGAATTTTGGCAAGGTCAAGATTTAGACGGCATCTTGGACTCACTCAAGTTTTTTCGTGAAACAGTATGCCGAAGAGTCCGCATTATGTGAGTATTACTTGTCGGAGCTTGTGATATTCAATGACCCCGACGATGACGAGTATGAAGAGAGTGAAGATGGGAGCGCTTATTATCTTGGCGAGCTAAGCGGGCAATACTGGATCTTCAAAGGCGCGGCAAACGGTGACCCCGCCGTATATTTGCGCCTGTATTATGATACTCCGAGAGTAGATGTAATCAAGACCTATGCCTATCTAATTACTTACCACAAAGAACGCCGTAAAATGGAGCGCAGAATAAATGGCCGATGATATCAAAATTAAGTTAGGGCTTGATGCCGCCGAGTTATTCGCAGGGCTTAATAAAGTCACGAGCGAACTTAACCAATTACAAGGCGAATCAAAGCAATCCGAGCAAGCGCTCGATAAGGTAGGTGATACCAACTTCGCAGGCGCGGCGGCTGATGCCGACAAGCTCGCGGCTTCACTTGATGGGGTAGGCGAAGCCGCTGAGGGTGCGGGTGGTATCCTCGGCGGATTGCAAGCGGGCCTAACCGATGCGTTCTCAGGTGGTTTAATAGGTAGTCTTATCGGTGGTGGTATCGCGGGAGGCGTTCAGGCTGGTGTAGGAGCTATCATAGATGGCTTTGGCGCGGTCGTAGATGCTGGAAGGGGTTTGATATCGGCTCAAGGTGATTTGCAAGCTCAGACGGGCGCGACGGGCGCGGAATTTGAAGCTCTTAAGAAAGAAGCAGATGATGCGTTTCTTGGAGGGGTCGGTGAATCCGTAGCCGAAGCGACTAAGATCATAAGCAATGCTAAGGTAGTGCTCAAAGACGCGCTCCCTACCGAGCAAATCGGAGAATTTACCGCACGCGCTCAAGCGCTTGGTAGTTTGTACGACAAAGATGTTAATGAAGTCATTGCAAAGTCAACTCCATTTATTAAGCAATTCGGACTTGATGGAGATCAAGCGTTCAACCTTATCGCACTTGCTGCAAAAGAGGGCAAGACTTCGCAAGACGATGTACTTGATACGCTCGCAGAATACTCTCAATTACTTGACGAGGCGGGCTTCAGCGCCGAAGAGTTTACGGGTGCTTTAGTGGTCGCAGGCCAAGAGGGCTTATTCAATACCGATAAGATTGCAGACTCGATTAAAGAAGCTCAAATCAGGCTTAAAGCTGGTGATACGGCAAAGGCTTTTACGGATATTAAAGATCAGTTACCCGCCGCGCTTGGTAGCACTCTTGGCAATCTTGAAAAACTCGCATCGAGCGGGCAAATTACGATTAAAGAGTTCTTAGCCAAGTCAGGCGAGTCAATTAAGACCGCGTTTGATTCAGGTCAAATCTCCGAGGCTATGGCTTCTCAATTACAAGTAGCCGTCGCAGGAACGCCCGCCGAAGATATTGGAGTACAAGCGTATAATAAATTATTCGGCGCTCCAATACCAACCGATGAAATTACAAAGAAAGCAACCGAAGCAGGGCAAGCCGCTCAAAATGCCGTAGGTCAGTATCTTACATTCGATGCGGTTGGTCGTAATTTGTCGCTTGCATTTGAGAAGTCAAGCGCTGCAGTGGTTGGAGCTATCAATTCGGTAGCTGGCATAGTGCTTAATATCTTTAATGAAACGCTCGGACCCGTATTTGATCAGTTTGGTGATACTTTTGCTAATGTATTCAAGAATATCTATTCAGTAATACAGCCTATACTCGCTGCAATTGGAGGGATAATAATTGGTACTATCGTGCCTGCTTTTAATATAGCTATAAGCACGGTAACAATTGTTGGTGATATATTTAATTCCGTTTTTGATGCTATTGTGAATGCTTTTGCTCCACTTACCGATGCAATAAGTGGCTTATTCGGCTCTGGTGGTGGAATGGAGCAAGGCATTGATGTATTACAAATCTTCAAAGATGCGCTCGGAACGGTTACGACAATTATCACTGAAGTAGGGAAAATAGTAGCCGACTTCGGCGGATTGCTTGTTGAATTTCTTATCACACCGATTCAGACCGGTATCGAAGTAATTGCCGACATAGTTCGCTCGATTGGCGGCTGGATGTCCACGAATGATGAGAATACCAAGTCTATCAAAGGCACTGGTGAAGAGACTCAAAAAGCTAAGGGTTTTGTCGATACGCTTCGCACTGCATTTGATAATATACGAGGCACTATCGGAGGCGTAAAAGAGGCGTTTATACAAGTCAAGACTACGATAGGACAATTTTGGGATGCTATCACTCAATTCGATCTTAAGAAAGCGCTTGAAGCTTTTACGGGATTTGGGGATAAGCTCTCAACGGCTTATGATAAAGGATTCAACTCGACAAAAGATGCAATAAATCAAACTCGCGAAGCCGAGAAGAAAGCTGAGACCGAAAGGCAAGCAGCTGAAGAACAAGCGGCTACTAAAACGGCAACCACAACAGCCAAAAAAGTAGCAACCGCAAAAGCGGGTGAAAAGGCTGAAGCGTTCGCAAAACTCGATGAGCTTAAAAGGTTTTACGCAGGCAAAGCCGCAGAGATTGAGAATGATAATATTCGCACTTTGCGAGAGTCAGGACTTCAAGGTGAAGAGCTTAAGAAATTACAAACTAAGCTCGATATTGAAGCACAAGATAAACTTAAAGAGTATCTTAATGATAAGATAGGAAGAGTAAAAGACGCAAGTGTATTGCTTAACAAAGAACAACTTAATGCAGTGCTTAAGCCTGCAACTCCTAAGCAAATGCTTGACCTTGAGACATTCTATCTCAAAGAGATGGATAAGCTATCGAAGATTACGGTAATTGAGCCGAAGGTGAAACTACCCGACTTCAAAGACGAGCTTAAAGGATTTGAAACTGCAGTAAAGGATATAGAGAAAAATACAGATGCGCTGATACCCAAAACCCTTGCAACTTCGCAAGAGGCACTCGATGCGAATACAAGCCAAGTGACTAAGTATCTTGACTTTATTAAGTCTCAAAACGCGGAAATAGAACAAGCTAAGACCGAAGCCCTCGCAAGTGGCAATATCGAAGCCGCTGAGAGCTTTGACGCACAAATACAACGCAATGTATTAAGCATCAATACGCTCACTTCAAGGCTTGCAACTTATCAAGCGGATAGCTCAAAGGCAATCGCAAAAGCTGAAGAAGAAGCCTCGCTAACTTTTCAACTTACGACCGCGCTTCAGACTAACATTCTCGATGCCTTCAACTCCGAGCGCATAGCAAAAGAGCGCGAAGCGAATGAAGCTATAAGAGCTGAGAAACTTGGAGCGCTTGACCAAGAAGAAAACGACCTCACTACCTCACTTGCGAAGCGCGAGGTAAGCTTTGAAGAGTATGCTGCCAAGATGGCTGATATTGACAAAGCAAGGCAAGACGCGATGGAAGCGACCGAGATTGATTTTGGTAAAAAAATAAAAGGCGCTTTAGATAAAACAGTAGGTGCAGTTCTACAAGGACAAGCAAAAGCTATCACTACTTTTGTAACAAAGTCTTTTACCGAAACAGGAAAAGAAGCATCCGAATCTACAAAGATAATAGGAGCGGCCGCAGGTCAACTTGCAACTCAATTCGGCGCTCTCGCTGCAAGCGGTCAAGCAACCTTACGCGACTTTGCAGCGGCTTCAGTAGATATTGCTTTAACCGCACTAAATCAAATGGTACCTATCTTTATCGCTGAAATTACTGGTAAGCAATTTGCTGAACTTGGTATTGCTGGTATCGCAGCTGCTGCTGGTTTGACAATCATTCTTAATGGATTAGTAATGCAAGCGAGGGCTTCCGCAGGATTCAAAGACGGGGTCGTAGATCTTGCAGGGCCCGGAACTGAAACCTCGGACTCTATACCAGCATGGCTATCGAAAGGCGAGTCAGTGATAACCGCTTCAAGCACGCGAGCGAACAAAGAGGAACTTGCATGGATGAATAATAATCCCGGTATGAGTATCCGAGATTACTTCACATCGCACGCGCCTCAAGTTCGCTATTCAGTTGGTGAAGACGGTGGGCTTATTCGCGAGGTGCAAAAGCTTCGCGAAGAAACTCGCGGGCTTGGTAGGCAAATCAACCGTAATACGCATGTATCCATAAGCGGCGAGCTAAGAGCCGATAATAACTCAATCAAGGCCGTAATCGATAACGAGCGCCGCCGTAATGCAAGGAGAGGATAAATGTCTTGGAGATATTGGGTAAAGTTTGAAGGCGCAACTGAGGCTACCTTTCAGCCTGTTAATACTTTGGCAGTAGAATTACCTATCTTTGGTATGCATCCAAGTTATTCCGTAGAAAGTTCAAACGAGGTAAGCATGTCAGGAACGGAAATAGGTCAGCGCCGTATCCGAGTAAGCTTGGAGCTTGACTGCATTCCGGTTAGTACATGGGACTACGGAACTATCAATACTGACAATGTGCAATACTTACTGCAAGAAATTTTGCAAAAGCCATACACCCGGATAGTAGCACCTACGACCGCAGGCTACAACTTGCCGACAAGATTCCAAAGCGCTGGGTCTTTCACTTACACAAAGGCGCTTATGCCGTTTGTCTTCGCACGATGTGACTTCAGTAATGAAAAACAGTGGGCTTCAGGGCTTGAAAAGTTTACTATCACATGCTATCGCAAGGACTTGATCTAATGGCTCTATCTAATCAGCGCTTTGTTACAACTTGGACAAGTGAGGATAGCATCCAATGGCGTATGTATATCATTCCGAGTAGTGTGGATTACATAAGCCCCGCCGTAAGCTCAAATGTGACGCTCCCCTCGGAGTTCCTGCTTCGCGATATGAGCCTTGAGACTGAACTCGGAAGCATACCCGCTGGACTCGTAAGCCAAGTGCTAAAGATAAATGTCAATATAGCCGCCTTGCAGGGCACTCAAGCGCTAAATGACTTGAGAGTTGAACTATTACAAGGCACTACGACAAAAAAGCGCCCCCTAAATAGTGATGGTACGCCGTGGATAGATGCATTCACTACGACCGAGCAGACCGAGTTCGATGCCTTCAATACTTTTGTACTTCAGTACAATGACGGGAGCGGATACAAGACCGCTTTTATAGGATGCCAAAAATACAGCGCGGAAAACGAAATCGAAATAACCGCGCTTGATAATGTGGTAACTTTTACAATTGAGATTTACGACATACAACGATGCATAGGAGAGGCAATAACCCCGCATATATGGTCTCGATTGCTAATGAGAGATAATACTACGGTGAATTATTCAGCATCGGTAGCTTTAAGCGAAAATACTCAATTTACTAAGCTCTATTCCGGATTTATGCTTGATGACCCAATTACGGGATATGCTATGCTTGATGTTTTGCCGGATGGATTCACGATGTATATCAGTACATTCGCACGGCTCAAAACTAAGATAAGTGAGATGTACTCAAAATACATGAGAGCTCTTACCGGTAAATTGACCGCGTCTTTTGTATGTCATGATATGTTTATTCATTCGATATTTTTCAAGGATAATAGCAACAATTTCATACCAGCTCAGTATCTTTGCTATGTCTCTGAAATTTACGATAATCAAGGTCAGCTAGTAGGTGGTGCTCTTGGTGATTCTAAGATGTTCGCACAGTTTACGAACTTTTATGAAGCATATAAGATGCTTTGCGATAATGCGCTTGAAACTGTAAGACCTACATATAGCTTTACTTCAGGTACTCCCGACGCATATACGCTCACAATGGTATCTACTAATCCATACCCAGCGCTAGGAACGCCGTCAATTATTTTTGATCAGGATAACACATATAGCAACTTCAAAATAAAAATGTTCTCCGAAGTGCTAAACCAAGTAACTACGGAAGTAACGAGTATAACCGGAAATAGCGATACTACTTCATTCCCAAGCGGTAAGCAAGGGACTAGCGGTGATAATAGCAAAGACTTGAAGATTATGTTTCATAATGTGCCCCAGCTAACTAATCGCTCGGCAAATCTTGCTTCATATGCAGATATTCCATATGGTAGTTATATTAAATGGCAAAGGAATACTATCAATAGTGGATATTTACTATACTTCGAGGCAAGCACCATCATAATAGTTCCAAAGCCTATTGTAAATATCTTTTTTGGCGCTGAAGATTACGCCGCGCCGACAGATACAAGCCCTTATACCGATCCAAGTACGCAGGTAATCTGGAAGCAGCAAAATGCATGCCTACCTCAAACCATATCCGAGGCTATGGTAACCTTTTTAGGTCGTAAAAAGCAAGCTGAAGCGACTCTTACGACAAACTTTATTAATGCCAAGTTCACCGATGTAGGCAAGCGATGTACTATCGACTTAAATGATTATAATACGCTCTTAGAGTCAATATACGGCGTGCCTACAGCACTCGCAGTTATCACTAAGCATACGCACAAAGTATATGAAGGCATGGCAGATGTTACACTACGAATAGATGCGGAGGCCGTATGAAATTTAATGAACCCGTAAGGTCTTCAGGTATTGGTAGAAAGCAAGTAGCTTTTAGCATGCCCGATATGCCAAGTAGCTTGACAATTGTTGAGCAACAAGACAATGAAGAAGTTAATAATATCGAAGAGAATCAAGCCGTACTCGCACAAGCAAATGCAGCCTCTCGGATAATCGCATATAGCGCGGCGAGTTCAGCGATGTCGAATAACCAGAATGAGATATGGGGCCTTCGAGGCGTGGCTGACTTCACTACCGATGCAAATGGTTTTGGATTCGTAAAATGGGATCATTCAGGTACTAAGTACAGATATGCGACTCCGCAAATCAATAATCCATTCATGTATGTCGATACCGAAGACCCCGCAAAAATCAGAGTAAATAGACCGGGCTGGTATTTGGTCGATGCTATGGTCGTAGTGGAAAACTACAAGAACGCATCCGACTATCGCATGGATATTTTGATTGATGATACCGAGATTATTGTCGTAGGTTTTGATCGTGTTCATACTAATCAATACCCGACCCTGAGAGTTAACGCAATCGTACCAGTGCCCGCCGTGGTGACCGATATAAACCCGACAAGTACAAGCTACTTTAGGGTAAGATGGCAAGCCGTAGGATTAAGCACGGCTACAACAATCGAAGCCGATGGCTTCATTCATGCAATTTGGCTAAAACCATGGGAAGCCGATGAAACGCATGCAAATACATAAGGAGCGAAGATGAAAGATAGATACTTAGGAAAAACAGGCGAAGATAATGCAATCGTAGAGTATAACTTCGCTGAATTCGGAAAGGCGGGGAATGAGTACTTTGAAGACATAGGTCTTATCATGACAAATGGGACTATTACAGTTCCCGTGCCTTTCCAAGTTGGTAAGATACACAAAGTAAGACTTAAGCAAGAAACAATTGTCGGAGTATATGAGTACTCAGTCCGAGTGTGGTTTTTTAATAAGCCAATTACAACGCAAGTACGAAAAGAAATGCAAGATCTTAGCACGACCGATATGGACGGACTAATCGGATTCACTGAATTTAGAACGGCAAACTATCCAAGCGGACC
>Ga0315909_10005867_pt1 | contig 13978 bp, 21 predicted proteins | sample LakEriMetagenome_11_FD_203527 | JGI IMG/M metagenome (GOLD analysis project Ga0315909, IMG submission 203527) | Freshwater fungal communities from buoy surface, Lake Erie, Ohio, United States - Buoy 2 MA125 | ecosystem: Environmental > Aquatic > Freshwater > Lake | place: USA: Lake Erie, Ohio...
CAATCAAGAATCGCAAATCAGTAGGTGGCCAAATCGTTTACACAGCATGTGGCGCTCCATTTATGAAAATTCTTACTAACGCTGGTTCTACAGAACAAGAGGCTTATTATTTGATTAATAAGTTAGGCGGTAATGATAACTGGAAAGGATACAATCTATTAACTGAAAAATTCGTTAACATGAAAGACGCAGGTATTATTGATCCAACTAAAGTTACTCGTACCGCAATTGAAAATGCAGCATCAGTAGCTGGAACAATTCTATTAACAGAATGTACTGTCGTAGATAAGCCTGAAGACAAAAAACAGGATGATATGATGGGTGGAATGGGAGGTATGTTCTAATGGCTACCGAAGTCAAAGAAGAATTAGTATTAATAGCTAAGCGACGCCCACCTGGAGACAGTTGGGCGCTGCTAAGCGACCCTAATACAGTGTATCCTTCATTAACAGAAGCATTAGAAGGTTACTTTCAAGAAACTCAACAACCATGTGATTTCAGATTATCACCTATAAAAGGTGAATTATATGCTATTTCAACAACTGTAGCGGAAATAAAACCAATTCCTCCAAAGAAGTTTAACATGTACGGAGACTATTAATATGTATAATTAAACTAATATTAATACTATGAATAAGGAATTTTATAAAATGCAGAAAATAGCTGGTTTAATTACTGAAAGCCAGTATAAAGAATTAGCTGAAGAAGATGCTAAAGTAATGGCCGCTGCTGAAAAAATTGAGGACAAAGTAGAATCAGATCCATCAATAAAAGCAATGGTTGATAAACTTTCAGATGAAGAAAAAGCTAATCTTCAATCAGCATTAGCTAAATTAGGTATAACGCCTAACACATCTATTGAAACTGCAGTTGATAAGATTGAACCTAAAATTCAAAGTGTTGTAAATGAAATTGATGAAGCTTTAAGTCCAAAAGATAAAATAGCTAAAGTTTCTGGTACTTTAGGGAAAGTTTTATATGCTTCAAACCTTGTTCCTTTTATGAATATGTTTTTAATGAAAGCAATATTTAATGATATGCCTGCTGGTGCAGCATTTATTTCTGGTCTTGGTCTCACTGCTGGTGTTGGTGCTGCTTTAATGGGTTTGTCTAAAGTATTAGAATTAGGTAAAAAATATTAATTAATAAAACATATAATAATGAATAAAGAATTTCTTAAAATGCAAAAAATTGCTGGTTTGATTACTGAAAACCAGGTAAAAGAAATAATAGGTGATATTGATGATACTCCATCCCCAGGAGGAGATAAAAATCTTGATCAAGAGACATATATGGGTATACTAAACACATTATTTGATGCTCTTGGTAATGGTGCTAGTGCTTATGATGATAACACTTGGGGCGCGGACGAAAGTCTTTTAGCAGGAAGTATAGCTAACATTTTAACAAAAGCTGGAGTTGATATTTCTTAATTATGAAAGTATCTGAATTAAAACAAATTATTAAAGAAGAAATCGTTAAAGCATTAGCTGAAAACGAAAGTAAACCAACTTACAAGTCTACAGTAGATTGGTATTATGTTACTGATGCAGCTCATAAAAGTGGAGCAGCAATAGCTCATGATCCTAAGTATGATGCTCCTAAAGGAGATATATATATTGAAAAAGGAACTGTAGGGTATAAAGATGGTGATGAATTTAGAGATGAAGATGGTAACACTGTTGAATTTAAAGCTGAATACTTTGAAAAAATATCTAAGTAATCTTTAAAAACATATTATATTAAAATTTGGCCTTCGGGCCATTTTTTATTATATTTGGTTATATGAAAGAAAATAGTTTATTTGTAGAAAAATATCGTTCTAAAACATTAGACGAGTATGTTGGAAATGAGCAGTTAAAACAAATCGTTCATCAATATCTAAAAAACAACGATTTACAAAATTTACTATTGTATGGAACACCTGGTACAGGTAAAACAACATTAGCTAAATTAATTGTAAACAATTTTGACTGTGATTATCTTTATATTAATGCTTCAGATGAGAGAGGCATTGATACTATTAGAGATAAAGTTCAAGGTTTTGCTTCAAGCGCTTCATTTAAACCTATTAAAATCATTATTTTAGATGAAGCAGATTTCTTAACAATACAAGCACAAGCATCACTCAGGAATATTATTGAAACATATTCTCGTACTACACGTTTTATTCTAACATGTAATTATCTTGAACGAATAATTGATCCACTTCAATCTCGTTGTCAGGTATTAAAAATTACTCCTCCATCTAAAAAAGAGGTAGCACAACATATATCTACTATTTTAGATCAAGAAAGTATTAACTATGAATTAGGAGACTTAGCATTAGTAGTTAATAAACACTATCCTGATATTAGAAAAATATTAAATACTTGTCAAGTAAATAATGTTGAGGGTACTCTTAAAATAGATAAAACAGTACTAGCATCAAACAGTTATAAAGATGGAGTATTAAAGGAACTTAAATCACCATCTAAATCTAGTTTTAAAAACATTAGACAAATACTTGCTGATAGTAATTTGGATGATTTTGAAGAGATTTATAGATTCCTATATGATAATTTAGATGAGTATGGTAATAATGATCTATCAAAAGCAATGATTGTTATTGAAATAGAAAGTTATATGTACCATGCTAACTTCAGAATTGATAAAGAAATCAATGTAATGGCTTTATTAGCCTCAATTTTAAAAATAATTAATAATAAATAAAGTTATGAGTGAATCAAAACAACCCCTTAATGTCAATGTAGACTTCAAGCAAACTCAACCTATTATCTCACCAGATGGGAATCATGTATTTGCTGAGGGAGTAATTTTACGTCGTGTGTCTAAGTTCCTAACAGGATCAACTGAGGATGCTATTATGCCTGTTCCATGTTTTTATGATGTGGTGACTGGAAAAGTATTAGTAGAGTTGTTACCTAAAGAAGTTAGAGAAGAATATGACAATATTTGATTGGTTAAAGGAGATTACCTATAATAAATCAAAATGGGAATCATTTACTGAGGAAGACAAAGAGTCATTTAATTGCTATATGATTCATCGTTTCCTCAGTATGAATCCTGAGTATATAGAGTTCGTGAATTTAGTGCAGACTTTTCCATATTCTGATAAGGAGAAAACATATAATATATATTTATATATGATACCTAAAAATAATATGTTCTTCAAATACATCAAATCCTCTACAAAGAAAAAGCAAGAAGCATTGCTTAAACATATTGCTAACTATTTTGAGTGTTCACTAGGTGAAGCAGAGGAGTATATTGACATATTAAGAGACTCAGGTGTGAAAAGTATCCTAACTAAATTAGGTGTTGAAGAGAAAGAACAAAAAAAGTTATTAAAAAATGGATAGTATAGTTTCGTCAATAATCAAGCAGTTCGAAGAACGAAGTGCAGCAGGTAAAGCAAAATATGGTACTGATTTAGATAGAACTGATCTAACATTGTTAGAATGGATCGAACATGCTAAACAAGAACATATGGATGCTATCCTATATCTTGAAAAGATCAAACAACAATTCCTCCAAGAAAACAAATTGTGAGTAACAAAGTACCATCGATAGTTAAGACTATCAGGAGCTATACTCCTCAAGAGATAAATTATGCTTATCATAAGACTATCTCTTATAGCCAGTTTTCTGTTTATAAAGAATGTCCTCATAAATGGGAACTACAATATAAAGACGGATTACAGGAGTATAAACCAACCATTCATACTGTGTTTGGGACTGCGATGCATGAAGTACTTCAAAGTCACTTAACAGTGATGTTTGAAGAAAGTGCTGCTGCGGCTGATAGAGTTGACATCGAGGAACAGTTTGAGGAGACGTTTCGTAAGGTGTATCTAGATGAGTACAAGAAAAATAAAAGTACTCACTTTAGTGGTGCCGTTGAGATGAGAGAATTCTATGAAGACGGACTGAACATACTCAGCCAATTCAAAAAGAAACGAGGTCAATACTTTAGTAAAAAAGGATGGAGTTTAGTTAAGGTTGAGTTACCAATTGTAATGACGCCTAATAACGCGTTTAAAAACGTTTTATTCAAGGGCTTCATCGACTTGGTATTATATCACGAACCCACAAGTACATTTAAGATAATCGACTTTAAGACGTCTACTCGAGGATGGAATGATGAGACTAAAAAGGATGAAGGTAAACAATTCCAATTAATACTATACAAGTATTTCTTTAGTCAACAGTTCAGTATTCCTGAAGATCAAATTGAAGTAGATTTTCTTATATTGAAAAGAAAAATTTGGGAAGAAAGTGAGTTTCCTCAAAGCCGTCTTCAAGAATATACTCCTCCAAGTGGTAAAATTAAAATAAAGAAAGCTGTAACAGCAATTAATAACTTTCTTGAACAATGTTTTAACACTGATGGTTCATATAAGGACACTACTCACCCAATCACTGTAAATAAGAATTGTCAGTGGTGCCCTTATAATGACAGAAAAGATTTATGTAATAAGTAACTTATTTACTTCTTGTATATATTTATATATGTTAAAATAATAAATAAAAGCTATGAGTAAAAAAGAAATGACACTAACAAGTGTTAAAGTACAAAGCGAGTTATTTGAAGATTTTAAAATGAGTTGTGTAAAACATAAGTTCTCTTTACAGAAGCTTGTAGATCGCACAGTTCATTTATATCTTACAGATGAAGAATTTCGCAAGAACATTCACAACCACAATAATTTAAACCGATAAAAGTTATATGAATTCAAGTTTTGCTTATCTTCCTCAGAATGAGAGGAAGAAAATCTTACTAATCTGTGACGATATTAGAGTACACTCAGGTGTAGCTACAGTCGCTCGAGAATTAGTATTAAATACTGCCCAACATTTTAATTGGGTCAATGTAGGAGGTGCTATCAATCATCCTGAACAAGGTAAACGATTAGACCTATCAGCTGATACTAATACAAACACTGGGTTAACTGACAGTTCAGTTGTTTTATATCCAAGTAATGGATATGGTGATGCTAATATAATTAGACAGCTGATTAGCATAGAAAAACCAGATGCTATATTCTTAATTACAGACCCAAGATATTTTATTTGGTTATTCCAGATTGAGAATGAGATCAGAAAGAAAATGCCTATTATCTATCTTAACATTTGGGATGATTATCCGGCTCCAATGTATAATAGAGGATATTATGAGTCATGTGATGCTTTATTAGCTATCTCAAAACAAACTAAAAATATTAATGAATTAGTATTAGGTGATAAAGCTAAGAAAAAATTAATTGAATATGTTCCTCATGGATTGAATGAAGAAGTATTTAAACCACTTGATAAAAGTGATAAGGAATTAGTTGAGTTTAAAAAGAAATTATTTAGAGGTAAAGAATTTGATTTTGTTATGTTCTTTAATTCTAGAAATATTCGTCGTAAACAAATTCCTGATACAATGTTAGCATATCGTTTGTTTATTGACTCATTAACTGATGAGCAAGCAAGAAAATGTGCTTTTGTATTACATACTCAAGTAGTAGATGATAATGGTACTGATTTGGAAGCAGTAAGAGAAATGCTGTTTGGAAGTGATTCTAAGTACAATATTATTTTCTCTAATCAAGTATTAGATCCTGGAGGAATGAATATGTTATATAATTGTTCTGATGTTCAAATCTTATTAACTAATAATGAAGGATGGGGATTAAGTTTAACTGAAGCGATGTTAGCAGGTAATCCAATTATTGCGAATGTAACAGGTGGAATGCAAGACCAAATGCGTTTTAGTAAAAAAGGCAAATGGATTGATTTTAGTGCTGATTTCCCTTCAAACCATAATGGTACAATTAAAGAACATGGTGAATGGGCATTCCCAGTATATCCAACTAATAGATCAATTCAAGGTTCTCCATTAACACCTTATATTTGGGATGATAGATGTAATGCTGAAGACGCAGCTGAGCAAATTAAAACTGTTTATAACCTATCTAAAGAAGAAAGACAAGCACGAGGATTAAAAGGTCGTGAATGGGCTCTATCAGATGAAGCAGGATTTACAGCTGAGAATATGGGTAAAAAAGTTATTGGAACATTAGATAAATTGTTTAAAACTTGGAAACCAAGAGAAAAATATGAGTTAGTAAATGCAAACGAAACTCAAGATAAAGTAGTACCACATAAATTAGTTTATTAATAAAAAGTTATATGAGCAAACCGTTATTTTTTATATCATGTCCTATTGATACTTACTCAGGATATGGAGCACGATCTCGAGATTTAGTTAAAGCAATTATTGCTACAGACAAATATGATGTTAAAATTATCCCACAAATGTGGGGTAATACACCTTGGGGATTTATTAATGATAACCCAGAATGGGAATTTTTAAACAATCATATTTGGAATCAACCTCAACTACCTAAACAACCAGAGATATGGATGCAAATTACTATACCAAGTGAATTTCAGGCAGTTGGAAGATTTAATATTGGAGTGACAGCAGGAATTGAGACTACTTTATCTCCAGGTGATTGGATTGAAGGATGTAATAGAATGAATTTAGTGTTAACTTCTTCTGAGCATTCAAAGAAAACATTTTTAGATACTGTTTTACAAAAAGTAGATCAACGTACTAATCAACCAATGGGAGAAGTTAAAATTGAAAGGCCAATTGAAGTATTATTTGAAGGTGCTGATATTGAAATTTATAAACCACTTGATAAAGTAGATTCATTTCCTGAAATAACTAGTATTAAAGAAAAATTTGCATTTTTATTTGTTGGACATTGGATTAATGGTGATTTAGGTGAAGATAGAAAAAATGTAGGTTTATTAATCAAAATGTTTTATGAGATATTTAAAAATAAGAAAGACAAACCAGCACTTATTTTAAAAACATCTCAAATGGGTTCTTCATATCTTGATAGAGATGAAATCTTAAGAAAAATTACCTTAATTAAAAAATCAATTAATAGTAAAGATTTACCTAACATTTATGTTTTACATGGTGAGTTTAGTGATGTTGAAATGAATGAGTTATATAATCATTCTAAAGTAAAAGCAATGATTAATTTAACTAAAGGTGAAGGATATGGAAGACCATTACTTGAATTTAGTTTAACTAAAAAACCTATCATCACTACTAATTGGAGTGGACATACAGATTTCTTAACCCCAGAATTTAATACAATGTTACCTGGTAAGTTAACAGAAGTTCACCCAAGTGCTGCTAATCAATGGTTATTAAAAGAATCACAATGGTTCTCAGTAGATTTAGGACACGCGGGAACATCTATTAAAGATATGTTTGAAGATTATAAAAAATATCTTGATGGAGCAAAACGTCAAGCGCATAGAAGTAAAACTGAATTTAGTTGGGATAAAATGAAGGACAAAATAGAAAAAATATTTTCTAGATATGTTCCTGAGTTTCCAAAACAAGTAGAATTAAAACTACCTCAACTAAAGAAAATTGAATTACCTAAATTACAAAAAGTAGAAAAATAATGGATAAAATTATTAATTGTCCTAAATCAGGAGGTGACTTGTGTTACGAAACACAGGTCACACCTGAAATAACAAATTGGATGTCATTATCATGTGGGTTTTGGACTAACTCACTTATGAAAGTAGAAAGTGAATTTTATAATGAACAAATGGAAGTACTTCCTGAGTTATATAAAGTATTAGCTTGGATTGATCCTGAAACTAAATTAACTTGGTTACCACAAACTATCAATGAACCTAAACAAGGTATGGTATTTGCTAATGGAACTGGAGTGGATAATTGGAAATGGGCAGCTGTCAAAGCAGTACCTGTAACTGAAGAAGAAAAACATAAGTTCCCAATCCCAAAACAACCAGGTAAATTTTATGAGTATAGAATGGATATGGAAACACTTCAACATTTTGATGAAAGAGATTTCATAGAGGCTTTAGATTATATTGGCTTATTAACAAAGTAATGTTATATTAGGTTATATGAAAATTAGTTATGCAATTACAGTTTGTAATGAACTGGAAGAGATAAGTCGTTTACTTAATTTCCTTCATCAATATAAACGATCTGAAGATGAGATTTGTGTTTTATTAGATAAACCAAAAGCATCACAAGAATTATTAGATGAACTTTATTATTGGTCATCTAAAGATATAATCATACTAAAAGAAAGCACATTTCAAGGACACTTTGCTGATTGGAAAAATGAACTAACAGCAATGTGTTCTGGTGATTATATTTTTCAAATTGATGCAGATGAATTACCTAATGAAGAATTATTAGAAGTTCTTCCTAGTGTGTTAACAAACTCAGAATCTGATGTTATTTTAACTCCTAGAATTAATATTGTAGAAGGTATCACACCCCAACATTTACAAATATGGGGATGGAAACAAAATGATAAAGGTTGGGTTCAGTTCCCTGATTATCAATGGAGAATATTTAAGAATACATCTGATATTAAATGGAAAAACAAATTACATGAAGTGTTAGATGGATATAAAACATATGCCTACCTACCAGAATTTGAAGAGTATTCTTTATATCATTATAAACATATATTAAGACAAGAATCACAAAACAATTTTTATAGTAAATTATGAGTTATAAAAAATTAGTTAGTATTTTAATACCAACAAGAAAAAGAGTAAAATTATTAAAAGAATGTCTTGATAGTTTAAATAATAAAACCAAAGATAAATCTTTAGTAGAAATTTTATTAAAGATAGATACTGATGACCAAGAAACAATTGATTTTATAAATCAATATAAACTTACTTCACTCGTTGAAATTAAAGAGATAATAACTGACCGGAAAAATGGTTATGGATCTTTAGACGAACATATGAATCATTTATCATCATTTTCTGAAGCTGAGTTTTTATTAGGTCTTAATGATGATGTTGAAATGTTAACAAAAGAATGGGAACAAAGATATATACCATTTATTGGGAAAAATTTCCTTATAGCTATTAATATTGAATCTATTAAAGATGGGGTAACTACTAAACTATGGTCTGATTATAATGCTTTTCCTACTATACCTCATGATTTTAGATCACATATGGGAGTATTACAAGGTCACCCAATGTTAGATGATTGGTGGGAACATGTTATGAGACCAATACGAAATCAAGGTTTAGATTTAAATAGATGGATAGATGTAACAATATTAAATAAAAGACCAGATGGAGGAGAAATAACAAATTCTCCTATAGATCAAACATTCTCTGAAAGTAGACCTCATATTAATTGGAACCATCATGGTTCTGTAGAAGTAAGAGAATGGTCTAATAAAATAATAGAATACATAAATGCTAATCCTAATAAGTTTATCTAATGAAAATACTTTATGTGACTAACCATATTGATATAGCTAAAATAAGTGGTGGTTTTATAAATGATTATCAAAATGATTTAGTGTTTTATGGGTTAAGAGAATTATTTGGTGATGATGTAGTAGACAGCACTCAAATTATTTCATTATATGAAGAATATGAAGATAAAATCCACCCCCAACATCTATGGGGAGGTATGACTACATTTTGGTTAATTGGAGAAAATAATATTGATCGTTCTAATATTGAAGAAAAGATCAAAGATAGATACTATGATTTAATTATATATGGAGCAATCAAACGTTGTAAACAATATTATGATTTAGTTTCTAAATATTACCCACCTAACAAGGTAATTTTAATAGATGGGAATGATGAATCTGAATTAGATCCACTATATACTAAACATCTTTATTTCAAAAGAGAATTACAAGAGTCTCATCCTAATCTACTACCAATTACATTTGGTGTACCTACTAATAAGTTAGCTCAACCAAATAAAAATAAGATACAAGAATACGCTACTTGCATACCAGGTCAACCTGAGACATATATTTTTAGAGATGAGAAGTCATATTATGAAGATTATCAAAAGTCATATTATGGTGTGACAATGAAAAAAGCAGGATGGGATTGTATGAGACATTATGAAATATTAGGTAATTACTGTATGCCTTATTTTATAGGATTAGAAAATTGTCCTAAAAATACATTAGCTAATTTACCTAAAGATTTATTACTTGAGGGAAGGGAATTAATAAGTAATTTTAATGAACAAAAATATTATATTATATTAGATGAAATATTTGATTATACAAAAAATAATTTAACAACCAAAAATATAGCTAATTATCTTTTAGAAAAAATATTATGACAAACAATTTACAAGAACCTGAAGTAATCAGGTATCTAAATAGTGAAATTAAAAGATTTGATATTATCAATTATTTAATTGAAAAGTATAAATTGATTAATTACCTTGAAATAGGAGTATTCCAAGGTGAAAACATTAGAAAAGTTAAAGCATCTCATAAAGACGGAGTTGACCCAGGACATGAAGGATATGTAGTTCCTGAAGTTAATTATCCTATGACATCAGATGATTTTTTTAATTTACTTAAAGGGCATGAAGATATTAAATATGATATTATTTTCATTGATGGTCTACACCATGCTGATCAAGTAGAGAAAGATATTAAAAATTCATTAAACCATATTATTAATGGTGGATTCATTGTACTCCATGACTGTAACCCAGTAAGTTATGAAGCACAATTAATACCTAGACAAACAATAGCCTGGAATGGTGATGTATGGAAAGCATTTGTTAATTTTAAAGCTCATTACCCTAAAATGGAATGTAGTGTAATAGATACTGATTTTGGGGTTGGAGTTATCAAAGTAGGAGAACAAGTAGTTATTCCCCAAGATAATATATGGGATTGGGAACATTTTAATAGCAATAGAAAAGAATTATTAAACTTAATTACTTGGGATGAATTTAAAACAACTTATTAATAAATCAGTTTACGGTACAGTAGGTTACATCTCATCTCAAAATGACCTTGATTTACTAGAATCATATATAATTTATAATTTACCTATATTAAAAGAATTTAAACATATAGTAGTAGCTACTAACTATGGTTCTGATTTTCAGTCCCAAAATACACAATTATGGAAAAAATACTTTCCAGATTGCATTTTAATCGATTCTGAAGTAAATAGAGGTCATAGTTTTGGAACAGCAGATTTAGATAATCTAGTATTTAATTGGTGTAAAGAAAATGATAAAGAGTGGCTTTGTAAAGTATCTAATGACACAATATTACAAGAATCTATTTTAGATAAAAATATTAATGAAGCTGATTTTTATTATTTAATTGGTATATCATATGAGGATTTATACTTAAATAGTTTTAATTATAAAAAGATTCTTGATAAATTTTTCCCTCAAACTAATTTTTATTTAATAAATGTTTCTAAATGTGATTATTTAAATAATAAAGATTACTTAGATATAACATATAAACAAATGAAAACTATTCCTAACTATAATGGAAAAATATGGGAGTATATTGAGGGATGGAGTTGTGAGTTATTTTTAAAACAGTGTGTAGAAAGAAATAATCTAACTAAACATTACTTATTAGATATAAACAAACATAATAAATTATGTGATGCTGTTAATACTTATAAAATTGGAGACCCATCTCATAAAAATGTTATGATAGAAGGAATATGCCATTTTCATTCACCAACCCAAAATGTTATTGAAATATGATCTTCCCAGAAGTAAAAATATACCAACCCAGTGTGCATACTGATTTTAGAGGTGATTTATTAACATTATGGAATAGGGATACATTTGAGCCTAAATTAGACTTTAAACATAACAAAATATCTACTTCTAGGCAGCATGTTTTAAGAGGAATGCATGGTGATAATAAATCATGGAAATTAACTTCTTGTCTATACGGAGAAATGTATTTTGTAGTTATTGACACCAGGCCTGAATCAGAAAATTATTTAAAATGGGATTCAATTATATTAGATGATAGATCTAAAAAATTAATTCTCACACCACCTCAATTCGCAATTGGATTTTTAGTTTTAAGTGAACACGCATTACTAAATTATATGTGGGCGTATGAAGGTGAATACGCTGATGTTAATGAGCAGTTTACTATAAAATGGAATGATCCAAAAGTAAATATAGCTTGGCCTATTGAAAATCCTTTATTATCATTAAGAGATAAAAATGTTAAATTATTATGAAAAGTTTAATTAAAAAAATAGTAGATATAGCTACTTTAAAAAAAGAAGGTCATATACCTAGTTCATTATCTATATTAGATATAATGTATGTTTTATATGATAAAGTATTAGATATAGATAGTATTAAAGAAAATAGAATAGATAGAGATCGTTTTATCTTAAGTAAAGGACATGCGTCATTAGGATTATATGTTATATTAGATCATTTTGGTTTACTTAAAGAAGATATTAACACATTCTGTGATTTAAATAGTAAATTAGGAGGTCACCCAACAGATAAAATTGATAATATAGAATCATCAACTGGGTCTTTAGGACATGGTTTTCCTATAGGAGTTGGTTTAGCATTAGCTTATAAAATAAAAAAATATAAGAGTAAAGTTTATGTCATAGTAGGAGATGGAGAAGCAAATGAAGGCACCATATGGGAATCAGCTTTATTATCTAACCATCATAACTTAAATAATTTATTTTGTATTATTGATTTTAATCATTCAACTGATAGAGCTGTTGAGTTAGGAGATTTGGATGCTAAATTTAAAGCATTTGGATGGGATACTAAAATAATAGATGGTCATAATCAAAATGAAATATTGTTAGCTTTAAATAATAGAAGTGATAAACCAACATGTATTATAGCTAATACAATTAAAGGAAAAGGAATAGAGATGATAGAAAATAATCCTGAATGGCATCATAAATTTCCTAACGAAGAAGAATATAAATTAATAATTAATAATTTAAAATAATAAAAAATGGGTTTAACTTATAAAATGAGAGAAAATGAACAACGACAAGGTTTAATAAATTTATGTTTAAATGTTCAAAATTATATTGGTGATGAAAATCTACAATTAGTAGAAGTAGGTTCATATTGTGGAGAAAGTAGTGAAATAATTGCTAGTAATTTTTTAAAAAGCACTTTAAATTGTGTTGATCCTTGGGAGTCATATACTGAGGAAGGATCTACTTATGATTTATATCAACAATCTTTAGAACTTAAAGAAGCAGAATCATTATTTGACCTAGTTGCTTCTAAGTATAATAACATTATAAAAAATAAATTATCCTCAACCCAGTACGCTAATCAAATTAAAGATAAAAGTATTGATTTTATCTACATTGATGGAAATCATCAATACACATCGATTATAGAAGATTTAACAATTTGGAATAAAAAAATTAAAGTTAGTGGAATAATAGCAGGTCATGATTTTAGTTGGAGCCCAGTTAGTAGAGCTATTTATGAGTTTTTTGATAGAGCCCCGGTATCAGTATTTGAGGATGGAAGTTGGTTTTATATTAAAAAGTAAATTATGAGAAAACAATTTGTAACAACTGTTTCAAATATGATGTCTAAGGATAACAATTTATGTCTTCTTTTAGGTGACATTGGAGTATTTGGATTTAAAAAGTGTTTTGAAGAACACCCAAACCGAACTTATAATATAGGAATTTTAGAACAAGCTACAATTAGTTTAGCATCTGGGATGAGTAAAGCTAATATGATACCTGTTGTTCATACTATTGCTCCATTTATAGTTGAAAGAGCATTAGAACAATTGAAAGATGATTTTGGTTATCAAAATATGAATGGCAACTTTATTAGTATTGGTAACTCATATGACTATGCTGGACTAGGATGTACTCATCACTGCCCAAGTGATGTAGCAACACTATCAGTTATTCCGAATATGCAGATTATCTCACCTGGTAATTCATATGAATTTGATAATTTATTTAATCAAACTTATAATAATAATACTCCAACTTATTTTAGACTTAGTGAGTATGAACATGATTTAAATTTTGAAGTTGAGTTTGGTAAAGCGAATGTTATTCAAGAAGGTTCTAAAGCATTAATAATATGCTATGGTAACATGTTAAAACC
>Ga0315909_10005868_pt1 | contig 13978 bp, 21 predicted proteins | sample LakEriMetagenome_11_FD_203527 | JGI IMG/M metagenome (GOLD analysis project Ga0315909, IMG submission 203527) | Freshwater fungal communities from buoy surface, Lake Erie, Ohio, United States - Buoy 2 MA125 | ecosystem: Environmental > Aquatic > Freshwater > Lake | place: USA: Lake Erie, Ohio...
CCGTTGAAGAACGAATATGTCCTTGACTCAACGGGAATGGGTCGATTAGTCTCCATTCGAAAATCCACGATTCGAATCACGCGCACGCGCGAGGCTTGATGTATGCACGAAAGGGGATGAGGTGGTCGTTAGACTGACTCTAGATATGCAGGAAATTCCATACGAACCCAACAAGAAGAGAAAGCAGCGGAGGGCATCTCCGTATCTTCGTCCTGAGCAGAATAAAAAGGGTGCTGGCGTATCGGAGGAAGAAGTAGATGAGGTCTACCAGTATTGGGTAGCGGTAATGCGACCAGGAAAGGCGCGTGTTCCAAAACTTGATATTGAACGCGTTCGCAAGATGAAGTGGGCGATTGCTGACTATGGGGTAGAACTCTGCAAGCAAGCGATAGATGGTTGTGCTGCATCTGATTTTCATATGGGCAGAAACAAGGCCAATAAGCGATATGACGACATCACGCTTATCTTCCGAGACGTAGAGCATGTAGAAATGTTCTTGGAGCGTGGCGAAGGTAAAAAAGCAAAAGGTGACTTCTGAACATGACAAAGGTGGAACTGGAAGACTTTGTTAGGGAAGTTTACGCCTCTTTTAATCAGACTTTCTACGAGGCTGATAGAGACTACATACTTCGTGCTTGGTGGAATCTGTTGCGTGACCTTGATGTTCAGCAAGTACGTCAAAGATTTACAAGGATGGCTGTAGTCGCAAAGTTTATGCCAACACCAGGGATGATTCGTAGGGCGGTTGTTGAGGGGAATCTTGATGTCATGCCACCATCACCCCAGGAAGCATGGGCGCAACTTCAGCGCCTGATTCAGGGCATGAACTCTGGAACTCATGCATCGTCCAGTGAGATGCATCCAGTTTTGGGAACTACGCTACAGACTCTCGGTTCAATGGCTTTCGGCTTATCGACTAATGGTGATAGGGATTTCTTCATGGGCATCTACTCCGAGCGCCTCGCCGAATTTTTAGCGAATGTGTACAAGGTGGAACAATGAAGCGAAACACTGGACGCCCAGCAAAATTGCCGACAACCGAACGAGCAACCATCACGATGAAGATAAATGCAGACTTAAAGCGACTCATCATCCTGCAGGCCCAGGCCTATGGAATGACCATTACCGAATACATCACGATGCTCGTACAGAGGGATACGGAAGGCTGATGAAATGGGTGTTGTATTTGCGCGTGACAAAGACGTACTAGGCCTCGATGTAGAGGAACTACTTTCTGGCACACCAACACCACTATCGTTGCCGGTTCCAGAATCTAAAGTAAATGACTTGCTGAATGAGGCGATTCTCAGGTATGCAAGTTATTTTGGAAAGCCGTATGGATTTGACAAAGAACAGGGTGGTGCGTTAGTTCAGGATTTGTTCCCAATCAAGAAAAATGAGGTTGAACAGATTTCCTCATCATCGAAGGTTGAACTAGAGATGCATACAGAAACAGCATTTCACCCCAAGGCTCCTCGTTATGTAGTTCTTTTTTGCCTCAGGGGGGACCCAGCAGCAGGCACAACATTCTCTTGCCTAAGCCACATTATGGAGGGTCTTAAACAAGACGAGATTGAGATACTCAATAAGAGGTCATTCATCACCAGCGTCGATAAAAGTTTCCTTGATGAGGGTGAAAGGGATAGGAAAGTAAAAAAACAAGTCATTAATAAACGTGGTACTAAAATGACTTACGACAAAACAGCGATGCGTGGGACAACACCCGAGGCGCAACAAGCCCTAGACAAGTTCACTAAACTTGTTCAAAAAAACAAAGACACAATTTATTTGGAAACTGGCGAGATTGTTGTTATTGACAACTGGAACACCGCACACGGTCGCACTCAATTCACCTCACGCTATGACGGAACTGACCGCTGGATAAAAAGAGTCATGGTGAGCAACGAGAAACCTTTTGGGCGAATCGTTTGGTATCCGAATGAGTTGTATTACCTTTTTCCTCCAAAGTCAAAAAATGGGTAAGAAGGCTCTTCGCGCCAAGCATCCTGACCGCCTGTACAATATCGCTTTGCGTGTCAAGGGTTCGCTCAAGAACGAGATTCTTGCTGCAGCAAAACGCAATAATATGACTCTTGCAGAATATATTCTGTATTGCACATGGGAGCATATGCGCTCAGAGAGGGGAATCCCACCGCCGGGCACTGCTCAGTTTTCTCTCCCCGAGCCGATGGATGTAGTGCGCTCATACTTCACTGGGGAAACGGTCTTACAACCTTGCGGGAAGCAGAAATGCGATATACAGTTGGTTGAGTTTCAGGGTATGACGTTTTGCGACACATGTAATGTGAGGATTGAATGAGCACAGTAGAAATTCATGAAGAAGTTGGAATAACAAGCGTGGACGCTGATGCGGTTCTTGCGCTACTTGACCACGAAACCGGAGAAGATAAAACCGGCATGGTCAAACTTTTCCCCGACATCAATCAACTTATTGAGATGATGACGATAAAGAAGGAACTTATCCCAGGGCGTTTATTTTGGATTGCGATTGACTCCAAGTACCTGATTTGCATTGTGCGTGGCACTCAAGAACGCGGCGAGCCAGATGTTTCTGAATTACTGCGAGTTCTAGATACCTTGGGCATTAAATCAATCAATATCCCAAATGATGCTGCATTTATTGGTTTATTAATGCAGAGTAAGCACTTGACTGAGGAATCCTCAATTTTATTCCGTGCGTGTGGTCAGCGAATCTAATCGCCCCACATCTGGGCGAGAGTTGGGCGCTTAGGGCTGACTCCCCTTCTGCGTTGCTCGGCTGCAAGTTGTCTACTCGTTAGACCAGCCCATACGCCATGCATGTCGGCTGGCGGGAATTCAAGTGCGTACTCTAGGCACTGAGCCTTTACTGGGCAGTCTGCGCAGAGCGCACGAGCCTCAACGATGTATGTGATGTCCTTGTGTTCTCGAGGGAACATCTTTTCGGTTTTACCACGACAATTAGCATCATCCATCCAGGCAAAAGTTTGAAATAGTAGGGGTTCAATGCTCACTTTATGCCTTTACTTCAGTTTTTGGTTTGGCAGCCCTACGTGCAGTACTCGTGCCTTCCTGTTGGAATGTTTGATACGGATAACCAGTATGCGGGTCATACTTTGCTGCAATGGCCAGTGCATTTAGGCAATGTTTCTTGGCCATTGCGACTGCATTGACCTTAGTTTTCAATAGAGCGGCAAGAGCGCCTATTGCATACTGCTCGCCAGTACCGATTGCGTAGAGGCCGGAAGCATCGTTACTCCATGCGTAGTCATTGTCAATCTGGTAAATAACCGAGTTGACGGCGATTAACATTTCCGAACCCTGCTCAGCAATATGTTCTGATGAGTCTTTTTGTGGCGTTGAGTACCCATTGGCATCAAAGCATGCACGGAGCGCGGGAATGAACTTGTTTGTCACATAATCATCAAGTTTTTTTCCACGCAATGAGGCTGATGCTTGGGGGACCTGAAACGAGTGAGCAACCAAATTGATGGCCCGAACATCGCCAGCAATTCCAATGAGCATGCCATTGATTTGGGCAATCTTGGAAACATTGCTACTCATCGTATGAATTCGGGTTACATATCCATTCGTATCGACGGTAGATAGTCTGCTATCTGTCCCCATGACGGCGAATCCATCACCCTGAATGGCAACAACGGTCGTCATGGACTGTCCTACTTTTTCTTTGCAGCAGGCTTGGGTGTTGTTTGTGGGAATGCGGAGAATTCCTTACCCCTGAACATTGCCCAGCCGGAATAAATCGGTACGCACTCGTATGCAAACTTGTGGTCTCCGCCATCTTCGTACATAACAATGCCCAGGCCCTGTTGCCAATTTTCATGACGGGTTATCGGTCGTCCGTCCAAATCGACGCCACCCTTCGTACTGGGAATGGCACCATCAATCCGAGCGAGACATCCAGGTGACGCTGCCATGATTGTCCGTGGTCCATCCCAGTCTTCGCGTGTCTTGAATGCGCATTCAATGCGATGAATGTGACCATAAATCACGCTGCTCTTTTCAGCATTCAAATACACATGAGCCGTTGAGCCACCACTCTTGACTCTGTCCCCGTGAATGATGCGCAATTTCTTATTTACCCAAATGTCTGATGCTGGATAACCAGGACGATACTCGACGCCGAATTCATCCATCCTGCAAAGGAATGGAACAGACAAAACTGGCCAAGACTCGGGGGTATTTCCACGCCTCAATCCATAAGCAGCAGTTGCATTCTGAACTATGTATTTGGGCATGCGCTCTTCATGGTTGCCAGCAAGCCAAACAATTTTGGCATGAGGTGCAGCAGCGCGCATTTCTCCACAGAATGCGGTAGCCCTATCAATTGTTGCCTGAGTCGTGAGTGCGTAACTTGGATAGGTCACATACTTGCCCATTTCCGGCAAGTCCAAGTTGTCTCCAACGCAAACAATTAGGTCTGGTTTTACGTGAGCAATGATGTTGAGGGCGACGGTAATAGCCGCTTCATCGTGTGTCGGCTCTAGGACGCCGTCACGATTCCTGAAAAATCCGAACTGGATATCGGGGACAACGACGCAGGTCTTATATTCTGCCAACTTTGCTGGCGTCCCACTTGCCTTCGGAATTTTGATTTCTGGACCGCGTTGAACAACCTGCCACTCTGGGCCGGTTTCCCACTTGGGGCTAATTTGGATTGCGGTCAGGTCATGTACTTCTGCTTCTCCAGCCTCGTTTTTAGTTAGAGACTGATAGATGGAAATCTTCTTGATTTCACCCACTTCTTCAATATTGATATTGTTCCTATTGAGAAGTTCCGCAATAGCACCAAGAGTTTTATTACTTGTATCCTTTTGGACGGCGGCATCAAGTTTTTCTGAAAGGTTCATTATTTACCAACCTTGGCGAATGTTCCACACTTGCACGAGGTTGGGTTATTGGCGCAATCCCTACCCTTGGCGATAGAGTCACGACTAACGGCAATTCCCTCACTTTTGAGTGCGTTGCAGATTCCGCGAATTGATACTGCCTGGTTGCGAATGGCAGAGTCAAGGGCTTGGGCATCATCCTTATCAAGAGAACCCATGATGTCCTTCATTCGACATCCACTAATTCGCTGCTCAAGCGTATTGAGTTTGCCAGCCAACATGTCCGAACCTCCACGGTTGTGGTATATGGTGTTGATGAAACAGTAATTACATCGATGGGATTCGGCAATGAATGTTTACGATTTGTTAACAACATGGGGGGAATCGAAAGATTTACTGAGAAAAGGTGGTCTCCTGTCAGTCAATGGCCGAGTTCTCGTAACCCTCATTGCGGACCCAGAGATAACTCAAGTTGCCGTGTCCGTCATACTTGGAATTTCTCCCTCGGCAGTTGAGAAGGCTGTTGCCTTTTGGTCAGAAGCCGGTATTATTGTTGCTGAGAAAAATGGGAGGAATAATAAGTATTCGGTAAATCTTGAGGCGCTACACCAGCACCCAGATTATAAAACGCTGGCACTTTTAATAAACAATGATAAAATATAACTCAATAACTCACGACCTTCTCATGGTCGCCAAAGTTTTTACAACACCATTCTCTGCAGAAGAAGCACTTCGGGTGGTTGTAACTCTAGAAAAACCAAGCAGAGTTGAACGGTCCGCCCAAATATTAGTGAAGTACGGATTTTTGGAGGAGTTTCCCGAAAAAAAGTACCTAATTACAAGTTCTGGTCGCCAGGAATTGTTCAATCTCATTAGGGCAAAAGGCCTTGGCGATAGGCGGAAAATACTTGACGACGATGACCTGTAGGTTTATGCAAACTGTGGGATAATTAGCCCATGGGAGAACCTTCACCAATTTTGCAACTTTTGTCCGGTGGGATGCGTCTCGTCGTAGACGCCCCCAAAGACGGTGACAAGATATTTGTTGACCAGCAAGAAACCGCCGTTGCTGCATCCTTGTTGGCGGTAGTTGCCAAATATGGAAAATTCGACCAAGATGGTGATGGGGTATGGGCAGGGTATAAGCCAGCCTCACAAAACGACAAGCGTCATATTGGGGTCAAGTGTTCTAATTGCATTATGTGGAAAGGTGGGTCGGAGTGCAAATTGATTGCATTGCCGGTTGAGCCTGAGGGTAAGTGTCGATTTGCCGTCATCCCTAATGACGTTGTCAAGGTTTCGACAGGACTCAAATCACCAAAATATGACGATATCTCGCCAACAACGGTTAAAGCATTAGAGTTTTTGGATTCTGTTTCTTCTCAGGTCTCCGTAAAAAAGATGCAATATACGAAACCAGATTTACGTGAATCTATCAAGAAGAGAATCATGGCTGGTTCCCGTGGTGGACGCCCTGGGCAATGGTCTGCAAGAAAAGCCCAATTGGTTGCACAGGAATATCGTCGTGCAGGTGGGGGTTATCGGGGAAAGCCCGCCAAGGCTCAGAGGTCTTTAAAAAAATGGACTCGCGAACGATGGACTACCGCTGATGGCAAACCCGCGTTGAGAAAAGGGAAAATGACTCGCTACCTACCTGCGGCAGCATGGAAGCGATTAACCCCCGCACAGAGGCGAGCAACAATCGCCAAAAAACTATCTGGTGACAAAAAAGGCAAACAATTTGTGTCTAATACGGCACGGGCGGCTGGTGCATCAAGGACTGCCCGAAGCAGATAAACCCTGCCTGTCGTTGATTAATTTTCATACTATCATTGTTGTTGCGTTTAGGTGCATTATGGTGCCTAGATGCTGGAGGAATAATGGGACAAAAACTATTTGATGGAAGCATGATGCCAGAATATGGCGATGGTGCTCCTGTTTCACCAGTCGAAAAAGGCAATATAGATATTGCTGCAAATAATTATGCTTCCCACATGAAGTCCATCGGACAAGCAATGCATGTATATGAAGACGGTCCCATCCACGCAATTATCCCTAAGGTAAATCCAATTGGTCAAGATATGACCGACCAGCAGTCGGTGCGTCTCTACAAAAAGACGGGCGGGCATCTAGGACGCTTTGCTTCTGCAGATGATGCAAACGAATACGCAAAATGGCTATATAAGAAAGCACGGGAAATTGCAACGTACTTTCCTGATGAAGACATCATTAATTCGTCAACGGCACCAGAGGAAGATGCGGAGTTCGCTGAACAAATTAAACAAAATCGTCGTGACTTCGAGGCTATGGTCCGTTCTGGTTCCGGGATGCAGGCCAAGGGTTTAGGTCAAACTATTAGACGAGTAGGTCGGTCGGTTGAAAAATATGACCCCAATGCTATTGATGGCGACAATGACGGCATGGTGCAAGAGGGCACTCCCTGGGTTCGGCCAGCACTGCCTGGGTCTCCTGCAATTTCCTCACTGCGCTCCACGTCGGGTGGCTCCCGGAGTGTTTCCAAAGATGCCGTAGAGGCAGCAAAAGCAGCACAAAAAGTCATTCGAAAGAACGAACCAGAAGTAACAAAGAAGATAAAAGACATCGAGGCTGCATCTGGGGGTGCGGCAAAACTCGCCGACTTGGATAAGAGGTTCAAGACACTAGATTCCTTGGCAAAAAAGATTGAGCGTCTTAAGGGAAACTTCGATGGCGATATTGCAGCAACTGCAACACAAATGAACGATGCATTGCGCTATACGTTTGTTGTGGATGATACCGACAATTATTCCGAGTTCGTTAAGTCAGCATTATCGACGCTGAGGGCGGATGGGTCACGTGTAACAACGTGGAACTACTGGCAGTCCAAGGACCCATATAGCGGCGTAAATGCAATGATTCAAGACCCTCGCGGATTTAATTATGAAATTCAATTTCATACCAAGGCGTCCCTCGCTGCAAAAAAGAAAAATGAACCCCTATATCAGGCTTTTAAAAATGAAACTGATTCGGCTGTCCGAAAGGACATTTATGACCGAATGAAATCCATTTCTTCAGGACTTAAGAAGCCACGGGGAAATGAGTCAATTGGTAGGTCCGTGAGTCGTGACCATCGGGTCGCTACTTTCACGCCAGAATTGACATTGCTGTCAACTCGCTCCACCCGTTCTTCTTCCGGTGGACGTAGTGGCAAATTGGGTGAGGCGCTGTTCCCTAAGCAAGATGGTTTGCCATTAAGTCAAAGAGAACAGCGCAAACTTAAGCAATTTACCGAAGAAACTTGGCTTCCTGCCGTTATGGCCACGGTTCAGGGCACCAACTTCCAATGGCCCGGATACGACGGGCCACGCATTTCTGGTCTCAGAACAACACCACAGAATGCGAGAATGATAGAAGATATTCGTGCAGAGGTTCTTGCGGCTATTGTAGCCAACTATATCCCAATGATGGAGAGCGGAGACTTTTCATTTTTAGCATGGATTCCTGTAGATAAAGATGGAAGCACCGACTGGTGGGACAAAAAGGTTGCTGAAGTTTTGGGCTTTCCCGAGGCTTTAAAATTTCCACTTGGTGAACATCCATTTTCCAGAGATAGGGATGGTAATGCGCGTAGAAATACAATTCCGGAAATGGTCAAAGCACTAGGACGAAGCGTCGAAGGTGGCATGGGGCGTCGCAATGTTGAACAAAGCATCGGCGAAGAAGTGGAAGAACTGGTATGGGAAACAAATAAATTTGGCGATTTAATTTACGATACCAGCGACAGTGCAAATATTAAAAAGATTCCAGTGATTGACCCTGTTACTGGAAAGCAAAAAACTAGAAAAGTAAAGAAATATGCCTTATCAACCAATGTTTCGGTAGGTGATGATGGCGGTGAATATGGTGACACATTTGGAACATATGACGCCGACAATCCCGAAAGAGCCAATGTATCGATTGATGTGGATGAAAGCAGCATAGATGCGCGTTTCACTGGTGAAAAGAGAATAGAAACAACTGGTTCTGATATCACTATTGACAAGAGTGCCCCCGTTAATGGACGATTTGTGAAATTGCCGAATCTAGACGATAAAGATGCGGCGGAAAAGGCATACAATAATCTGTACGCCAAGATGAAGGCTCTCATTGCAGATGAGAATGCACGAGCGAGTGATAAAGAACAAGTGAGTGAAGAAATTTTTCAACGAATGAACGAGATATCTCCGGCTCTTGCAAAATTAATTGTGGATAGAACACTCGGCGGATTAACCAAGGAGGAGTTCGAGCAAAGATGGAAGGGTAAATTGGGAGTTACTCAGCAAGTTATTGACGCCCTCTACCCGGACAATCGCGGGTCCGCACGCACTGGAACTGACCCATTCCGAGGTCTTGCCGGTATCTTTGGGCAGTCATCATTTTCAGACTCACGACAAAGCGCAGAATGGGCAGATGCAGCATCTAAAATACGTGAAGAATTTATACGTGCCATGGGTGCCAATAACCAGCAGCAGGTGAAAGCAATCGCTGACGTTTCTAGGAAGTTCAATATCCCAGATGCTGGCGTACGTCTACTTATTGAGGGCGTGGTGTCATCTCGTGGTGCTTACCAGAGGGGACCGACAAGCGAAAATGCAATTGGTAGCGCTATTAGTACCGCACTGAAGATGTTTGAAAGCGGCAAAAGCAAGAACGAAATACTTGGCGAAATGTACACAATACTCAAGGGGAAGTCGCCTGGCGAATTAACAACAACCCGCATGGGGACAATTCGTCGAGACGTTGCTAAGGCGCTAGGAATTCAACCCAGCGAACTAGTCGCATGGCTCGCAGAAAAAGGAATCAATATTAAGAGTGACGAATCGTTTGGCGTAGATAAGCGTGGCAGGCTAGTGGAGCGTTTTAGTTACAAGAGTATTGATTCATCATACGATTTCCGTGACCTTGATGAGGAAGCACTTCCACCAGATTGGTAGCAATTCAACGCCGATGGCGCTACGCTACGAATCAATGAATCCCGATGATGCCGCCAATGTTGCATGGTTCTCTCGCGCTAAGTGTCGTGGCGCAAACCCAGAACTTTTCTTTCCTGACCCTGAATCTGTGGACATTCGTAGCAGACGTAGGCAGGCGGAGGAATATTGCTCTGGCTGTTCCGTGATTGTGAAGTGTGCGGAATATGCACTAGCAAACGGTGAAGTCTCGGGGGTTTGGGGTGGGACTGCCGGGTGGTCATATCGCCATCGGAAAGAGAATGTCGCCTATATTGAACGGCTCAAATTAACGGTTGAGTACGAACGCTTGTGTGAACTTCCAGAAAGCAATGCCAAGAGAACCAAGATTGCGAAGATACTGAAGGCACGTAACGCAATTAAGGTCTGATATTAAGTAGTCTTTGTTGCCAACCAGGCATAGAAGACTTCATCCTCAAGCGGAACAAACCAAAGTTGGCATGCATCAATCTCGTAGGGGTCGCCAACAAGAGACCAACAAATTTGCAAGTTCGGCATTGCTTGGCAGACACCAACGTTGCAGTCAAGTCCAAAGCGACCAATAAAGTATTTTACGACACAACCAACACGTTCATGGTGGCACTCACCTGCGCGCCCGGTCGGGCAAAGTATCTCAAGTATTTCAACATCAGACTTATTGATGCGCAACGATATTGAGTGCCCATCGTTATGCCAGAGCATTTCTCCATCGTCGACTTTAATCATATTCAGAGGCTATCGCAGCATGTTTATGAGGGACGAAACTCTGTTGAGATTTATAATTTAAGCATACGTTTTTGAGCGCAGCCTACTTGCTTTCCTCGGGGAGTGAATCCTCCACGCCATGGAAAACGTCCTCTATTTCGGCTACTGATAGTTTACCGTCATTCAGGTATGCGCGGGCTAAACCTTCGACAACTTGTGCCACACTTCCAAAGCCAGCCATCATAACTGCCTTCCATAGTGGAATATTTGTAATTGCACCAGCACCAACAACACCCAATCCAGAGACAGTAAATGTTGCCAGAATTCTATAAAGAATTGGTTTTATATTATTTAGATTCATCATCTTTTTCTCCGCTCTTCTTGGTAATCAGTATCACCAAATATCCAGTTATGAATATGACAATTGCAAAAGTGATTCCCCGTCTTACGCCAGAACCAGTAGTTGGCAGCGACGGAGCCTCGTACCCGTGGTCGTGTGAACTATGGTCATGAATTGTTGTTGGCACAACAGGGTCAGTATTGTCTGGGGCCGTAGTCGGTGCAACGGTCGTTGGCGCTGGTTCGGTCGTTGTGGTGGGCGCCTCTGTCGTAGTCGTTGGTGCAACGGTCGTTGATGCTGGAATCGTCGTTACTGGAGGATTCCATGAAACCGTTGCCGAAACTGTCTTGGCCACGCCATTAACAGTTGCGGTTGCTGTATATACGGCAGTTCCAGTGCTATTTGTGCGTACAGTTATTGTCGCAATTCCACTTGCATTTGTAGTAGCCGTAAAAGTCTGACCAGCATCTGGTCCGGCGCTCACGGTTACGGTTACCGTTACCCCAGCCTGCGGAACACCAGCAAGGGTTTGTGCGGTGGCAGTAATTATGAGGTCTTCGCCAGCATTCGGACTCTGTGGAGAGATGCTGAGAGTGAAAGAACTTGGAAGCGATACGGAACCACCACCAATAGAGACTGCCTTGCGTGTTCCTGGTGCGGATTCCCCTGGTCCGGGATATGGGTAGTCAACAAGAGTCTTGAGTGTTCCAACATTGCCAGTAAAGTATCCGTGCCAACATGCTGCGACAAGGGTATCGCTAAGACCAAAATCAGCAATACCATCAGCGGTGGCTTCTGGACCGCCATTACATCCACCATTGTTAAATACCGCACTTGGAAGTAGTGCTGTTAGCCAGCCGTATGTTCCATTATTCGCAAATAGACCGCCACCACTATTGACATAGTCGGCAATTTTTTCAGCGTTTGTTGTAAATATTCCTTCAGTTGTAGATGTTCTATTCCAGTTATCTGGAATCCATAACACAGCGGGGGGATTTGACGCAATGGTGGTAGCGAAGAAAGCATTAATTTGAGCATCAGTTACATAGAAGTCAACAACTGGAGCCGTTGCAAATTCAGCAAGGAACTGTGAACTAAGTTGTGTTGCCCAAGCAGCACCACAAGATGTGGTTGTTGCATTGGAGCCAACAATAGCAATATGTCCATTATTAGGATTTACTGCTCCGTCATGGACTTTCTTGAGAACCTTAGCAATGTACTGGCCAGTGGACTCCCAGCCAGAGTGACAGACTGGGTCCATTCCATCAAGAACAATTGGACCCCCGGTCCCCGTTCCGCTTGCACTGACACGTGCTGGGCTTACTGGGGTTGGAGTGTCGGTTAAAGACAAAATCCCAAACAGCCCAAAAACTGCGCACAGAATGATAGATGCTCGCTTGAATGACTTCATTTATTGCCCCTTTTTTTGACATTACGAAAATTCGCCCTTTGCGTGGTCATTGATGTGACCGTCTATTTTTGTTTCAATACGTGATAATGACTCAACGACAAGATTGTGGTCGTTCTTATTTTCACGTCGCCCCTTTTCAACAAGAGCAACGAGAATGACGCTTACTGCGCCAATAAGGGCGACAACTATCTCAATCATTCTTCTGGCTCTTGTGATTTTTGGCTGTCATCGTGGCTTCGTTTGCCACGACCCTGAATCATCAGGCCAGCCAGAGTTCCGGTAATGAATGTTGCGACGTTTGACAAAACGCCGAAAAACATTTTGTCATTTTCTGCCTGTGCGCCAATCGGCTGGGTAACAAAAATTAGGGCATATAAAATTGCAATAGTTGTTGTTAGGAGAACTGAACCCAATATGCAGCCAATAACAAACTTGAGGCGTGCATCAAGTTCTTCTTCGGAATATCTACGTCGGCTACTCATCCTGCGTCCTCCTCGTTCCAACCAAGGATGTCTGAAGTGCATGTTCCGGTTACTTTGCACTTCGGTGGAACGCACTCTTCGTTCTCCCAGTTTTCTGGGTCCTGACATGAGTATCTGAAATGCCCGTCGTATCCACATGATGTAAGTGCTCCTAGCGGAAGTACGGCCAACGAAAGCAGCAATAATTTAATTTTCATATTGCCCCCTTCTATTGAATTTCAGAACATCTTGTCCCAAGTGATTGGTCCGATGACACCATCATCCTTGAGGCCGTTTGCCTTTTGCCATGCCTTGACCTTGGCTTCGGTTCCGGGCCCAAAATCACCATCTGCCTTTGCTCCGACGATGGCCTGAACAAGCATTACCTCTGGGCCCTTGGAGCCCTTCTTGACTGGAGTTCCTGGGTACTTGAATTCCATTGGTCCAGCCTCAACGGCACCACCAGAAGGCTTAATTACTTCGGCTGGCGCTGCGACGGAACCATCGGGGGAGGCGTCACCAAGACAGTACTGCCAGTGCCAAGCCTCAAACTCCTTGGAGTTCTTGTCGCCAGTCTGGAGATAGAAGCCATACTTGGGTGCATTGGCGCACATCCACTCAAAGCATGCCCCACCCATTGACTGCAACTTTCCACCAGCCTCATAGCCAAGGTCAATGGCTAGTCCCCAGCCGTGATTTGAGCCCTTAACACCGGTTGGGTCTGGAGCAGCGCTAGGGGCCTTCCCCTTCTTGAGATACCAGGTCTTGCCTTCGTACTGACGGGTCACCTGGGGTGAACGACCCGTATCGGTCGTCTGATAGCGGTCCATAAACATAGACAACTGACCCTCAAATGAGCGGTAGTCACCGACATTTTTCAACTTATGACCAGCAGCGAGTGCCGCGTCATACATTTTGTCAAATTGTACTGCAACGGGGGCATACATCTGGCCACCAGTCTTCACCTTTGCAAGAAGATTGGCTGGCAACTGACCATTTTTATGACCATTAAGAGCAGTTGGCTTTACCAGTTTGATATAGGGATAAACCATATGGGCCTCCAGTAGACGTGTCTACCAATTATACGCTATGAGTTGGCGGCCTCTTTGGACTCTTTATGTTTGCTATTCATTATTTGAGCAAGATTGATTACTGTTGATGCGATAAACAACTTAAGACCAAGGTCACGTGTTTCTCCACTTAGGGTTATTAGTACGAGGATTGTCCCAGACAGAGTCCAGTTC
>Ga0315909_10005872_pt1 | contig 13976 bp, 9 predicted proteins | sample LakEriMetagenome_11_FD_203527 | JGI IMG/M metagenome (GOLD analysis project Ga0315909, IMG submission 203527) | Freshwater fungal communities from buoy surface, Lake Erie, Ohio, United States - Buoy 2 MA125 | ecosystem: Environmental > Aquatic > Freshwater > Lake | place: USA: Lake Erie, Ohio...
AAAGGCTTGCGTCGGAACGATTTCGGGATGATTCTTGGTCTGCATAGCGTGTCGTTGCGCTCTGTATTGTTTGTTACGGACTCGTTGTCACCCCCCGGAGCTTGCACTCTCCGGGGGGCTTTCGTTTTCAGGGCTTAGATGTCATCGACATCAGCCGGAACCTTCTTCATTCGTTTCACGCGGAGTGTAACCTGTTCGGCCCCGTGCTTGTCAGTGTACTTCTCCTCTTCGAGGACGACCACCAACTGGAGTCCAACGAACCCCTGAAGGAATCGAAAGAACGCGCCGCCGATGCTGAAGTCGAACTCATCGCCATCGCTGATGTTCGCCTCGGTGGCACTGATGAGGGCCTGAAGCCGCCACATCATGGTCTCCTTGAGGACGAAGCGGTCGCTGATGACCTCTCCGTTTCCGCCCTTGTAGCGCAGGGTGCAGACGGCATTCCCGTTTTTGTCGAGGCCGTCATCCTTGCAAGAGTTGACGGTGACGATGTATTCGCCGGGGCTGGCGAACGGCTTAACTTCGGCTTGCGAACGATCGACTGTGAATTTCATGGTGTTGTGTTGTGTTTGTTATTCGGACTGACGAGCCGCCCACGCGGGCAGCGAGAGTGTTTGAGTGGTTGAGGAGTAACAAGGCCAAGAGTTGAGTTCCTGGCACTCGATGAAGGTCTTGAGTTGCTCATCGATAATCGAATGTCCGACATCGATGGCCAACTGATCAAGCTCGTAGCAGGCGACACCGAACGGTGCCTCCTTCTCGACGGCGATGAACACGAACCGGTTGATGCCGGTGATGCGCTGGTACCAAGCGGCTTGGACGTGGTATCGGAACTGAGCGCAGGACTTAGCGAACGCGCTTGGAGACGCATCCTGAGTGGTCTTGAGGTCGATGATGTAGTCCTTGCCGATGCCATCGATGCGAGCTTTGACCTCAATGCCGGACCAATCGGTGAAGTAGGAGACCTCGGTCTTGATGCCATCCAGTAGGCCAGAAGCAGCAGGATGGGCGTGAACCGCGGCGGCGACTCCGGTGATGCTCTCCCACTGGTCTTGGTTGAGCGGAGTGAACCCGTTGTCGATGACGAGTTGGTAGTCCTCCTTACCCTGCTTGGTACGGCGATCGCCGGTGAAGAGCTTGTAGGTGATGACGAACCGCTCCGGTTCCAGGACAGCGCAGTGAGCGGCGGAACCGAACTCCAGCGCGGGGCTGGTTTCGTTCTTGGTCCTGCCATCCTGCCAAGCGCGGAAGTGGGCGGGGGACTTGCGGAACTGATCGAGGCCGGACTTGGAGAGAGCCTTCTCCGCGTGGTAATCCGCGGCGGGCATGTCGTACATGATATCAAGCATTGGTCACCTCCGTGGTGGCGATCTCAGGGGTGACGATCACGGCCAGCTTACCAAGGATCAGGTCCGGCTTGGCGATGTACTTGGAGGCATGAGCATCGGTGAGATCGCGGAAGGTCTGGCCATCCTGAATGCGACCGGCCTTAACGAGCAGGGCGTTGACCTCTTCCTCACGATCCTCGAAGAGGGCTTCGAGCTTGGCGGTGATGTCGAAGCTCTTGGTAGGAGCGGCGGCAACCTCGGTGATGGCAGGCTGGAAGTCCTCGGTCTCCTCCGGGGTGTAGATGCCGGCCACAACCTCGGGAGCGAGCATGCGAACCGCTTTGCTGATGCACCGAGCGCGGAGCATGGCTGATGGATCCTTGGCCCACCCGGAGCCGGGTTTGGCAGGGAGCAGGCCAGCGAGCTTGGCGTCCTCGGTGGTGAAGCTAATCTCGCAGGAGTTGCCGTCATAGGTCCAGAGGGCGACCGCGGCGCGGCTGTCGAACTGCTTCCAGAGAACCTTGCCACCACGGGCGCGGTATCCGGCGAGCATGGCATCGGAGCGCATGGAAAGAGACCCACCGATGATGTGGTACTCGCGCTTGAAATCGAACGGGGTCTTCTTCTCGGCAGCGCACTGCCAAGCGATGAGTTTACCTTGTTCGACCTTTGTGCATCCCAGCATGCCGCTGGAAGCAATCCACTCGCCCATCTTTTCGATGGCGGTGATGGGGTCCGAGATCTTGTCGTACATCTCGGATGATGGCTGTTGCGTTGTCGTTGCGATTGCGTTCATGGATTTTGTTGCCGTAGCATTTCTTCGATTACGTCGGAGCGGACACGGATCGTGCGCTTGGTAGCCCTCATGGCCGGTAGCTTACCTCCCCGGATCCAGCGACGAACGGTCTCGGGATGAGTCCCGAGAGCCGTTGCGATCTCTTTGATTGTCAGGAGTTTCACGCTCACGTCGTCGAAAGTAGAGACGTGCCGCAAAACGTGCAAGAGAATTCGTGCGAATTTTATTCGGACGGCTGCTGGAAGCCCCGGCGAGCGGCGAGCGGAGTGAGGGTTTGGCCCGACTGGATCAGCTCTCGAACGAACTGTTTCTTGGCCATGAGTAGGCCATCGTCATAGGCGCGTTGGAGGAGCTTGAGCTTTCGCTCGTCACCGCCCTGCTGGAAACGGGATTTCATAAACTCCTGTTCCGCCCGCAGCCGGCGATAATTCCCAACGAGTTCGGTGTAGCGATCGTACTGCTCAGGCGACATCCGATCGTAGGTCTTCTGCTTCCAAGTCAGGCTGGGGCTTGGCACCGATGGGATTGCGCTGTTGTCAGCGGTCCTTCGCCAGATCGAGTAGATCGAGGTGTTGAGCGGATCCGCATCGATGTCACGAGCCTTCCAGGCATTGAAGAACTGGTACACCCAAGGGTTGCTACCCTTCGGTGTCTGCTCCACGGCAGAACCCCAGAGATCCCGGCGCACCGGCATGGCGTTTGGATCCTTTGCACCAGGGATAGCTAACCCTAGGGCGGCGTATCGCTGGTTAAGTTCATCGACTGTGTCCTTGATGAAGCTCTGGCCACCGATTACAGGGAGCTTATCGCGTTCGGCGCGGCGAACGGCACCGAGGATGGCTGGAGCCACAGGAGACGCCGCGGTGACCGCCATACTCTTGAGCCAGCGATCCATCGAGTTGGTGGATTCCTGAGAGAGGAGCTTGATGAAATCGCTGGTTCCCTTGAGGAACTGCTGCTCCATCACGAAGTTAAGACCGGAGGTTGGCACTGCTTTGAACAGCGAGGTTGCGATCTCTTCGTTGCTGCGGCCCCGCTCCAATTGGCGCAAAGAAGTGCCGGCCATGATGCCCAATGCACCCGCGGTTCCGAGCGAGGAGAGATCGACCACGGTATCTCCGCCTTGGAACTTCGGATCCTTACCGTTTACCAGTCGAGTCAGAGCCGAAAGGTTGATCGTACCCGGAGGCATGACGCCGCCAGCTTTGGCTAACTCACGAGCTTTGTTTGTCTCACCAGCCGTATCGAGGTTTGGAGTGATGATACCCTTGCTGTAGAGATAACCGAACGCTGTGGTGACCATTGCTCCAACGGCAATTCGAGAGGCAGCAATGTTGCGTTCACGAGTGGTCATCTTGCCCCAATCATTTATTAGCGCACCAGCAGGCGTGAACTGGAGAGCCTCTGCGGCTACGTTGATCGGGGTCTTTTGGAACAGCGAGATCAGGCGGTATGGGATGTAAGCTGAAGACCCAAGTTCATTCTTTATGAACCGATTGATACCGGCCACAGCCTTGGTGGCTTTGTTGTCCTGCTGGAAGATAGCCTTCAGGGACTCGGTCTCAATCGTCGCAAGATCATCCTCGGTAAATCCACGGCGACCACGTTGAGCTTCTGCATCAGTCACGAACGCGAGCTTGGGATCACGCACGGCGATTTGAATCTGACCTTCCGACAATCCCTTTGCTCGACCGATCTCACCGATAATGCGAGCGCGTTCAGCCTGTCGGAACGGGATATCGGTTGCCTGAGTCAGGCGCAGCATGATGTCGGGCAGTATGCCTATTGTCGCCTCGGTCAGGTTCCGGGGAGACAACGCGGATCCAATCTTGCCAGCAGCCATGTCCTCAGCGATCCGCCGCCATGCTCGTTGGAAGTTGAGCGGATTACCGATGTCGGTTCCAGGTTCATACGGCATCGCATTGGAACCCTTGAGAACGGTTTTGGTCGCTGCTGGAAGAGACCTATAGATCGCGTCAATTCGATCAATGGTTCGAGCGCGGATGTTGAACGAGTTGTTCTTGTCCTTCGAGAACGTCGCATCGATGGCTGCGGCACCAACGTCGCCAATCTCCCGCAGTGGGTAGTTGATCGCGTTGCCTACCACGTTGCGGATAATGGAGATCGGACCCATGACCGATCCTTGAACCATCGAGATGAACAGATCCGCGGCGTCGGCTGGATTGATCTTCGAGAGCTGCTCATTGAGAATGGCATCGACCTCAGATCGTTTCGCGTCGGCCAAGTCCAACTGCTTTAGACTCTTATTGATCGTGTTGAGATCGTTGGCAGCGAACGCATCACGAGCGACTCGACCGGCTGCGAGGACTTCTTCGTTGGCGAGTTTGAGCTTGCTGCCAATGTCGAGAAGGATCTTGGACTGCTCCGCTGTCATTGGCTTGCGATTCCTGTTGGCCAACGAATTCTGGACCAGCAGGACCAATCCCTCCGGGGTAGAGGAGTTGAGGAGTTTAAACTGGTTGATGAGCTGACCCCAACTGGTTCCGCTTTTCGCAAGAGCCAGTGCTGTGCTGCTTGCGCCAGCCATGTCACCTGAACGGATCTGCCGTCCAAAGATCTCCATGCCGGAAGCAACCCTAGTGTTCGACGAGGTATCCGCCAGATCAGCATTGAGCTGAGAGAGCGACATGGACGATGCGCGATCGACCACCTCGCCCACATTCTGCTGAGTGTACTGAGCTTCAGGAGACTGGCCTACCGTCTCACGGACCTCGGTGGGAAGCTGTTCAGCCTCGGCAACGCGGCCTGCAAACGCTCGGGTCTTCTGCTCTTCAGGACGTTGGAAGCGAAAAGCAGTTGGATCTCCTGTTTGTGCGTTTTTGACGAAAACCGTATTTCCAATCTGAACGGCTTCATCACCTCCGACAACAGGAGTCACTCCATCGGCTCGATCATAAAAGTAAGAGTGCCTGTCAGGATTAAACCCGACTTGGGTCCAAGTGTTTATGTCGCTTGGGATTGTTTGCGATTCGTGCTTTGTCCCCTTTGCGACAATTGCTGGGTTCTTTGCGGCACCAGCACCTATCTTAAGTGACTGAGTTTCCATTCCTTTCGTGGGAACCATTTTGATGTTCCTAACACGAATGAACGGCTCGTATGTGGTTTTGTCTCCGCTGGTTCCAGTTACAACGCCGATACCAAAATCAGTCATAGCAGGAACGTCCTGCCTGAGTGTCATCTCAGATCCAGCGGGTATTTCACTCAGCTTTCCGACATTGGCTTTTTTCCTTGGATCACTGAGCGAGTCTCGAATTGTCTGGAAGTTTGGAAGTGCTTGCGATGAAAACTCGGGAACTTTCCTGACCGGGATATCCCGATTGATTGCAGCCTGCAACGCTTCCCTGTCGAGTGTTCCACCAGCTTGAAGGGCTTCAAGTTGCGCCCTGACATCTGGAGAAAAGATTCGCCCACTCTCCATCATCTCCGCTTGAGACCCTGGAACTGACTCCTTGAACCTTTCAAAGGCAGCAGCTCTGCGCTCTGAAATAGTTTGAGGTTGATCACCCCTCTGCGTCCGCTGCTCGGTAGCCTTCGGCGCAGTCACTCCCTTCCAAGGAACGGACTCGGTGGTCGCGTAGTGCATCCACGCGATGGCATCTTCGGGCGATACCTTTCCAGTGAGCAACTGCTTGGTAGAAGCCTTGAAGGCGTAGAACCAAGAGCGGATATCGCTGCGCTTGATGTTTGGAATCTGCTCGCCAAACGCCTGAATGAGTCCCTCTTCGAGAGCAATCTCTTGGGCTTGCTTTGGAGTGAGCCTTCCTTCTTGAACCTCAGCACTGCGGGCCAGAAGCTCGCTCTTGTAGGCGGGGCTATCTTGAGCGGATTCGAGCAGAGACTTCCGCATCGACGGGTTGGTCACACCGCGGAACACATCGTGACCGATCTCATGGATGGCCGTGTCCGCGGTGGCCATGAGCGGGTTAACGCGGATGATACGGTTGCCGGTCTTTGGATCCGACAGGTACATGCCGCGGACTTCTGTGGAACCGGCAAACGGACGATCTAGTTCGATGGTTAGGTTGCGACGAGCAGCGATCTTGGCGGCTGCATCGATGTCAGATTGAGTGATCTTCGCTCCTTCGCCCTGGCGTTGGAGACGGCTATACAGGTTGTCGTAAATATCTTGTGCAGTTTTAATCGCCTTTGCGTTTCCAGTTTGCTTAGCCTGTTCAAGATACTGCTCGGCTCCAAGAGCTGCTTTTAACCGTTCTTTTTCAGTCAATGCAGCCCCCCATTTTTCAGGAGCCACTCGAACTCCACCTTCTGGAGTAAATGCAGCAGACCTTTCCCGTGCAGCTCCAATTGCTTGACCTAAATATTCAGGCGTTTGGCGAAGTTCATATTCACGCATCTTTGCCTGCATTTCAGGGGTCTCAGGGGGTATATCTTTAATCCCAAGACGTTGAGCTTCACGTTGTCTTGCTTGCGCTCGTTTTACTTCAGCAACTTGTTCTTGAGCAAGACCAGACACCATGCGCTCAGATATCTTGTTTATATTTAAAATATTATCATAAGCATCTTGAAGCCCTTCTTGATACTGCTTTGAGATAAACTCTGGCAGTGTGGTTGGATCATTGATTACGCGAGCGACATCAGGATCGTTGGCCAACTGCTGAATCCTATCCTTCGGTATCTTAACCTTAACACTATTAGCCGCTTCTCTGATCAGCGTCTCGGTAGGCTCGGTCTCAGACTTCCACCAGTTGGTGTAGTCTTTCTCCATAGCCTTTTCTGTCATCCGTTTACCTTCAGCCGTAAAGTATTGATCAGGAGCTTCAAGACCAATATTAACTCCAGGTCTTTCAATATTCTGAGGCCCACGCTCAGCCCGAGGTGTGGTAAACTCCTCTGGGGCTTGAGCCATGAATCTAGCATTCTCCAGATCCAGCTTCTGAACCGGACCTTCTTGCGGTCCCTCAGCCATACCCAGCTTGCGTCCCAATCGAGTGGGGCGATTGAAGAGCGTACCGAGTGCGATGTCTGCTGCGAGTTGGCCACCAGAGAACTCTCCACCTTGCGTAACCTCAGCGATCTGCTGACCAGTGGATTGAGCGACGTTCGCCGCCACATTCATAGCAGGATCAATGAATGCGGGCTTGGTGATCGCTTCGCGTAATGTGGCCTGACGAGTCAGTGGCCTAGCGAGTTCGCTGAGACCCTTCAAAGAAGGGCGAGCGGTTAGCGCGGTGGGAGCAAAGCCACCAATGTACGAGGCGACAGGCTGCTCTTCCTGAGCTTGAGACAGCTTCTGAAGCGTCTCAGGGGAGTATTTCTCAAGCAGTGCCTCCTGACCTTTGTTGGCAGCGTAAGCCGCCGCAGCACCTCCGGCCAACGCGCTCAAACCTCCAACGACAAGACTTCCGACAGGGCCAAGCGGTGCGCCAAGCAAAGCTCCACCCTCACCAGCGGCCATCGCAGCAGGAATAGCAGCCAGAGAAGGAACTGTGCTGGCCGCGGCTGAGCGCAAACCAGCCTCAGTCTTACCCATGATTGGGTTCTCAAAGACATTCCCTTCCGCATCTATGTCATAGACCTCTGGATCAAGGTTGTTTTCGATCAACCAATCACGCTGGTTCTTTGTCATAGCCTTATAGTTTAATCTCTTTGATAAGATATATCAGCAAAAGGCGATCTGTTATAACCCCTACTGGTTTGAGGCTTTGACATTTCAGAGGCTGATTTATTTAACGCTTCAATATATATGCGATTCTTAACCTCTTGAGGAAGACTATTCCATTGTTCAGTTGGAAACTCATTGGCGATAACTGATTTAGCACCTTTGACCAAAACGCTTTCTTGGCCGATACGTTGAGGCTTGGTTCCAAGTTCAGAAGCGACAGATTCATAAAATGGATCTGTTAGAGTTTGCGAGGCTCCATATGTATATGTTCCTCCTCGTCCCTCAAGGGCTTTTAATTCTCTTCCGGTTTTAGTGAATTGTTCACTTGGGCTGAGTGGTCCGTACATATTGGCGACAGGAGGAGTGGTCATTTCAGATACAACAGCATCAGCGGCACCACTTCGTGTTTCACCAGTTCCACGCCCAACTTGAGCGGCTCCTTTTTCGGCTGCTGGCCCTTTTGGAAACGTCTTGGTACCTTCGCCACCAGCACCTTCACCACTTAGGTCGTCTTTTTTGGGAGTACCAAACGCTTTATAAACATCCTTCTTATACTGAGCAGCTGCTTCTGGTGAAACACCAGGTCCGAAATTAAACACATACTCTCCATCTGCCTCCCTAAAGCTCACATCCAAAGGTTTAGAATCCTTTGTTTTCGCAACTGAAATATTTTCAATTAGCTTCGGATACTTCTTTGCAAGCTCATCGTAACTTCCATACACAACTGAACCGCTAGGAGTTATAAGTTGCATCTTGGTATCCTGCTCTTTCTTGAGAGCCTCCTTTGATCTCTCCTGAGCTTCGAGAAACGCAACAGTCTCAACATCTGGATCTCCAAGCTGAACATTTCGGCCAGCAAGATAACCACGCATTTCAGTCTCTCGTCCCTTGAGAGCGTTCATGCGATCAGCTTGAATTTTTGCTTGAGCCGCCTTTGCAGCAGCCATTCCAGCCATTGTCGCTGGATCAAGTGGGCCAACCATGTCTTCGCCCTTGAGAGCCATCTCAGCTCCTCGCGCTTTGCGGGTTTCCTCAAGAAGCCGCGCTTCATCCTCAGCAGCTTTTGCTCGAATTTGACGCTTTAAATCCTCCTCTTTGGCAAGCCTAGCTGCTTCTTCAATACGTTGTTGGCTCAATGCAGCTGCCTCTTCAGCCATCAAAGTCCGCTTGGCCGATCTCTGCTGACGAATCTGCTCATTGGTTCCGGTAAACTCACCAGCGATTCCACCGGTAAGCATGGACAAACCCTTGAGCAGTGGGTTGACCCGTTGCTCAGCTTGGGTCTGAAGCTTCTTTCTGATTTCTTCGGGAGTAGCCATAAATTATCGCATTTCGCTGAGGATTGACCGACGAGCCTGTCTTCCACCCATGCTCCGCATTGCCGCGGCGAGGATCTCATCGGGGTCGTAGTTGACATCTTGGAAGTAGCCGGGGGATATAGCCTCAATCATCCTGCGGGTCGCAACCGGAATCGTGGTTGGCTCGATCAGGGGATTGGTAACCGGCTTCCCTTGGTAAGGTATAGCTTGAACTCTTGTAGGAGCAGTTTGACTTACCGGAGTTGTTACAATCGGAAACGTGATCTGAGGCTTATCAAGCGGAACCAGACCCGGAGTGGGCGGTTTAGTCTCTATAGCAGGACCGGGTACACCAGTATCCTCTATGTAGTACGGCTTCTCGCCTCCTTGGACGGGGTTTGTGACGACTCCGGTGAAAGTGTTGGTATCAACGTCTTCCGCCTTGGGAATGCTGGTCTCTGGGAGAGGATTTACCGGTGTTGGCTCTGATGGCCCCTGAAGATCCATGCCGCCTTCCCTGATGTACCGATCCTTGTTCTCAGGGGTAATCAGGCTGATTCCAGAGTCCTCACCTTCGCTACTGTAGGTTGGTTGTTGAGATACAGGATCCGGTGTTGGCTGAGGGGCAGGCTGATAAACTGGAGTAGGAGTCGGAGTGAACGTCTGGATGTTGCTCAGGTCTACTGGAGGACGATAGACCTCAGTCCATCGAGTTGGCCCACCAGTGTACGGAGTTGGCTCAGGAGTCGGCTCTGGCGTCGAATAGTAGCTCAGCGGATCGACAGGAGGAATCGCGTATCCGGATGCGGTTACTGGACCGAACTTGGGGGCTGGAGGGGTTGAAAGATCGACTGCTGGCCTATTGTATTCCCAGTCATCGATCTGCCAGTCCCAGCGATTCCCAGCGTTATCGACATATTCATCTCCAACTCGGAGTCCGCCAGTGCCGGGAATGATCGCACCCCACGGCAGATACTCGCCATTGGCAAGATACAGCCTTTCAGACGCCTGATTCGGACTTGATAAATCCGTTCCAGATCCTGACGTATCTGCGCTGGTATCGTTTGCCATAGATCAGGGTCCAACAAAACCGCGATAACCAGTCCCAAGCTGACCAATTCCACCAGCAAGACCACCGATGCCTTGCATGATGGCCAGCGGAGAACCGGCCTGCGAGGCTTGGAAGGCGTTCTGGGCGTTGGTAAGAGCGAAATTGCTCCCAGTCTGCATGAGCTGACTTGGACTGGCCTGCTGCATACCCTGGAACAACTGCGGGGTAGCAAACGGCGAAGCACCCTGCTGGAGACCACCGAGCTGAGCGGCTTGGGAGACGATAGGCTGGAGGCCTAGAGCAGACTGGATATTCGCAATGTTCTGCTGCTGTGCGCCCTGACGTTGCTGCTGCGAAGCCATCTGGCCCGCGAAGCTCTGCTGCATCGCGGTGTTCCGCTGGCCGGTGGCCGCGAGGATGTTCTGGAACGCTTCCTGCGCCTGTCGATTGGCGACATCGCTGGTGGTCTGGCCGCTTTGGAGTAGGCCAAGAGCCTGCTGACGGCGTTGGACATCGGCGTTCCCGATCGCTTCGCTGACAGCACGGGCCTCGCGGAATGCGGAGAGGTTACCGAGGACGTTGCCGGAAGCGGTTCCGCGGGCGCGAGCGGCCTGCTCAGCGGCTCGGATCAAAGCAGGATCGAGCGTACCGGCCTGAGCGAGACCGGCACCGATCTGGCGTTCGAGATCGCTGCGAATCCTCGCGGCCTCACCGGTATCCTGGGGACCACCCGGCATTCCTACGCGCTCGTAGGTAGGCGCGGCGATGGTTTCCTCGGCGATGGGCCGACTGCCGATGTCCTTGAGAAACTGGGCGTAGAGGCCGGGTTCTCCAGGTTTTCCATCAACACCAAGAGTTCCGTAACGCTCAGGATCGAGGGCTTGAAGCTCCTTACGACGTTGCTCGGCAAACTGGGTTCCGTATGCCTTAGCGGCAGCAAGCTCACGCTCAGCTTGAATTGGAGCCAGATCAGCCAACGCTTGACCAATCGCTTTGGTCTGGGCGATGTCGGAAACGTCCTTGAAATCAACCTCTCTGAACTGACCGGTCTCCTTACCGTCTTTGTAGATAGGAACCCGAACCTTGGCACCTATCCGCGATGCCGCCTCGATCTCACGCTGGAGCGGGAAGGTCTCGATGGAAGCCATAACCGCCTCGCGGTTCGCCGCCGCTATATCTGGTGCTTTATAGGTGCCGCCCATAGGAAATCCTTCGGTTCATCAGTAGTTTGGAGTACCTGTCAAAATCGTACAAACGGGAAATGCCTTTTCGGAACCCACCCAGCTTGGTGACGTTCTTCGAGCATAGCCCCATCATGGCCAACCAGAGTGTCTGAACCGCATGAGGCTCAGCACCAATCGCTATCTCGATCCACGCGATGTGACCGTCCGGGAAGTTGTTGTTCAGATCCTCGGACTCCTCGATCGAGTTGAGGAATCGCACGGCCCCTACACCGACACACTTCCCATCCTCGTTCTTCACAATCCCGATCAGCTTCTTGGCATTGAAGATTCCGATCCAGTTGAGCAACTGATCATCGTTCCATGTGGAACAAGTAGGCCAATGCTGTCGCAGCAGTTGGGCCGCTTCGATGATGGTTGGATGTGCGGTCATTGCTGAGGACGCACAGAATCAACGAAGCCAGATAGGATAGTGGATTGAAGCGAAAGGCGACCGCCCGAGTTGGGGTTGGTCTGAACCCTGAACTGGATGGTGTTCCAGCGTCCCTTGCTGATCAGGTTGTACGCTTTGAGGAACTTCTGCGAGTTGGTGATCGTCAGGCTGGAATCGAGGTCCGTGAACGTCCCCGACATGTCGGTCGAGTAGGCGATCGCCGCGTCCGTATTTGAGCTGGTGTACGGGTTGTCGAACGCGAACTGGACGCTGTACCCGATCTTGTCGGGGATGGGCTCGTTCAGATTGTACGCCTTCGTGATCACGCTCGACTGGTAACGGGATCCGCCATCGAGGTACGCGGAGCTTGCGACCGGTGCGAGACGGGTGTTCGGGAGGAAGTCATTGAACGACCAGACTTGGCCTGCTCCCTCTGAGATAGAGGTCATGTCGCCGGCAAACATGAGGACGGGTCCAAACGTGGAGAATGAGGTGGCGAAGAAGTCGTTCACCTGCCAGTTGTCCCAGTACCCGAGCCAAGAGCGGGCCAGTGAGTGATAGACGATGACCGCGTTGTTCCGGGGGAATGCGGCTTCGAGTTCGAGTGACGATCCCGATTCGAGGAGAACAGCGAACTCGCTTTCGAGACCGAGTCCATTCGTCTCATTCAGAACGAACGGAACGGCGAGGAGGTATCGATTGTTCCAGAACACGCCGTCGCAGAGGTCGAGCTTGGTCTTGTCGATCCTGCTGATCAGGTCGTTGATGGGACTGGAGAGCGCGAGACCGACGCTGGTCTGGGTACCGGCTTGGATCTGCGCCATCGACCGGATGCCGTCGCGGGAGAGGAAGAATACGTCAGCACCTACCGCGGCGATGGAGCGGTGCGAGGAGCAGCCGATATTGCCGCTGATGAGTGATATGGTCCAATCGGCAGGATCCTGCGTAGGATCGGCATCTACGCTCCAAATTGAGCGTTCCTTGAAGACGAGCAGCTTGTATCCGAACCACGAGTAGAGACCCTTGATGGGATCGCCATCGCCACCGACTCGGATGGAGCCGAGCGGATCCCAGGATTCGCCATCGAGGATATCCGAGAAGTAGAGGGTATCGGGCTGGATGGTGGTATCGCCCGAGACGGCCCATAGCCGGTTGGTATGGGTGGTGAGGTAGAGCGGCTTGTTGGGCGGCGAGAGGGATACGAAAGCGACCGCGTGAGACTGGTTGGTCGGAGATATGGTGACCGCGGGAGGGGTGGTGTAACCGCTTCCGGGGTTCAGGATTACGATTGAAAGAATCGCTCCATCGCCACCAATTCTTGCTTCCGCGGTTGCGGTCACACCACTCGGAGGAGCGGCGATGGTGATTGTCGGGATGGTGCTGTGGCCGCTTCCCTGATTGATGACATCGATGCGGCTGATCTTTCCGGCGGCGACCGAGCTATTGAGATTCGCGCTGGAGACGTACTTCAGGGTTCCGAAGCCATCGGAATAGAACAGCTTGTCATTGAGCTGAGCGAAGTAGACGAAGGTTGCTCCGTTATTGAGCGTCGCGCCGCTGATCGCGTTGTACGAAACGCCGGGGGAACCGAAGTACAGGTTCTTGGTGTTGGCGTTACGATCGCTGACCGCGATGACCAGTCGCTCGGACGCTGCGGTATCGAAGTAAAATCCGGAATAGACCTCCGCGTTTGTCGGAAGGTTACTGCCGTAGTTGGAGGTGGTCGTGTTCCAGGTGCTGAGGATTTCCTCCCAGTTTCTGGATTCGCTGTTACCGGTCAGCGAGATGGATCCGAGACGAGTGACTAGGTTGCCGAAGTCATCGTAGTCCATGTTGATGGCCGACTCCATGCTGGTAGCAGGGATGGCATCAGGACGAGTAGCAGAGACGACACCGGTACTGAAGCCGGTGCTTCCATCCAACAGCATCTGATCATCAAGAGCATCTGAGGATTGGAATGGCATGGCGGATTACAGGATGTCTTGGAAGGTGTAATCGTACAAGCTATCTGGAATGATGCGGCTGATTTGCTGCTGCTGACCGCGTTCCATGTCCTTCATGATGGAGACCTGGGCGGCTCCCTCTTGGAACTTGGCTTGGGCTTTCCCGTACTGCCTCGAGTATTCGAGGAGATCGCCTTCGGTGTAGGCCATCAGAGCGTTCTCGACACCGCGCAGCTCGAAGTTGCTGTCGTTGACGATCGCTTGGTTCTCGCCGAACTGCCGCATCTGGGACTGCTTCTTCC
>Ga0315909_10005873_pt1 | contig 13976 bp, 17 predicted proteins | sample LakEriMetagenome_11_FD_203527 | JGI IMG/M metagenome (GOLD analysis project Ga0315909, IMG submission 203527) | Freshwater fungal communities from buoy surface, Lake Erie, Ohio, United States - Buoy 2 MA125 | ecosystem: Environmental > Aquatic > Freshwater > Lake | place: USA: Lake Erie, Ohio...
GGAACCGGCGCATTCATGCCATGCGGGTCATTTTATGATACAACATCACAGCTGAGCGGTGGTATAACTGCTGCTAATATTATTACATTTAACACCACGACTATAACCAATGGCGTTTATGTGACTGGCGGATCCAGGATGACCGTACAGTATCCCGGAATTTATAATATCCAATTCTCCGCACAAATAGACAAAACGGATAGCGGTATCGATTTCGTAGATCTTTGGCTCTCTAAAAATGGAGCAAACCTCCCCGATAGTAACACCTCCCTGTACCTTCCTGGAAATAACGCTAAAGTGGTTGCCGCATGGAACTTCGTGATCGCGGCTTCGGGCGGAGATTATTTTGAATTAGTTTGGTCTTCGACCGACGAAGATGTTTTATTGTATTATCAAGGACCTACCTCAGGTCCATTACGTCCGGCAATCCCCTCTGTCATTGCATCGGTGACCTGGGCGGGAGCTACAGCTTAAATTGTAAAAATTCGCATGAACAACACCTGCTATATAGGAATAGATTTTTCACTCAACTCCCCAGCTTTTTGTATAATTACTGAAAAAGAAACAATGTGGGGCAGTTTGACCCGCACGGATAGGACCTCCGAATCTCTAAAAAAATCTAAGGACAAGCCCTATGCCATTTTGGATGGATTTGAACAGTTCGATCTTTTCTTTCTTGATAAGAAGGAATTGCCGGATGATTACAGTCAGAAGGAAAGGGTTAAAATCGCATACTTTCAGGAGCTTGTTGAAGTTTTCTGGAATAAAATACTAAGCCATGTAGACGTAACCAACGCTTACGTAGCTATGGAAGGACTAAGTTTTATGTCGGCTGGAAATGCTCTGATAGACATTTCCATGGCCACCGCTTTGATCCGAAAAAAAATCATTGACTCTATAGATAGCGAGAGGTTCCACGTTTTTTCGCCAACAGAAATAAAAAAATTCGCCGGAAAGGGCAACTTTAAGAAGGATGAGATGTATGATTCTCTAATAGCTTCCAAAAGAATTCCCTTGCTCTGCGACATACTTGAAAAAAATCGAAACAATTGGATAACCCCATCTCTACAGATTAATAAACCGGTAGACGATTTAGTTGATGCCACATGGATATCACTCTTTTTAAAAGACATCGTTGAAGGAAATTTTGAACAAATTGAAACCAAAAAGAAAAAAACAATTAAAAAGAAAACAACAAAAACAAAAAAAATTGAGAAATTATGAGTAATTTAAATGACATCTTCAATCTGAGCAACGACATGTTCGTTACCCAAACACAACAAAAAGAATCAAGAGATCTTGAATTTTACAAACCCTATGCTGAAAATGGCAAAGATGGCGTGTACAAATCCCTGATCAGATTCGTTCCGAATCCTGTTGAACCTGCTAAAAGCAAAATCCACAAGTACTATGTGTATTTGAAAGATCCCGTTACCGGAGACGCTTTTTCAGTTGATTGTCCTAGCACAGTAGGAAAGAAAAGTGTCTTGAAAGATCTTTTCTGGAAGCTAAAGCAATCCCATTCGGCAGCAGATCAAGAATTATCAAAAAGCTTCTCACGTAAAGAAGATTTTTATTCTTTGATCCAAATCGTGAAGGATCCTAATAAACCCGAATTGGAAGGCAAAGTGATGCTTTGGAAATTCGGTAAGAAAGTAAATGATATGATCGAATCTCAGTTAAAGCCTGAGTATGGAGAAGCTTGCAATCCTTACGATCTTTTTGATGGTAAACTTTTCGCTGTCCATGTAAGAAAGGTTGGCGATTGGAACAACTACGATCTTTGCCAATTTATCGGCGAAAGAACTTCAATCGAAGTTGAGGGTCAAAAAATGCAGAAAAAACAGGACGACATGGAAAAGATCGTTGAGTATCTTAAGACCGGTCCTTCTAACCTAACAAGTTTCGATTATAAAGATTGGGATGACGAATTGACCGAGAAAGTTATGACGGTTATTCGTAACACAGTCCCAGACGGTAGGTTGATCAACGAGATCACAAGCGGAGCAAGCAGTCAAAAATCTAGCTCTTCGTCTTATTCCCAGCCTAAACAAAATACATCTCCATCAGCACCCGCTAAAAATGAGACTAAGGAAACCGGCATTGACGATTTCTTTAACTCTTCAGAAACACCAGCGGCAAAGTCACAGCCATCTAATTCAGGCTCGAACAGCGATGATAAGATGTCTTCTCTCGAGGATTTATACGCTGATTTATAATTCTGATTGTTCATCGAAAAGCCTGCCCTTCAGGGTGGGCTTTTTTTTCCCCTAATGATGGATATTAACAGAGTTCAATCGCTCGTACAGGATATTCTAGCCAGCGAATTTCCTAATGATGCGAGAAGGCAAAAGGTCTATGTCTCCGGAAATAGACTAAACTTCTCCTGTCCTTATTGTGGAGATTCAAAATCAGGTCACAAGAAAAGGGGTAATTTCTATCTGGATACGCTTAGTTTCAAGTGCTACAATGGTGGATGCTCTATATTCAAGGATGGCATAACTTTCCTGAAGGATTTTAGAAAATTTGATAATCTTAATTCTGGTGAAAAGACGGATATACTTTTCCAGATACGTGAGAACAAAGAAAAGAGGGTAACCAGATATGGTGATTTTGATGTTTTTGAGGTATTGGATGGTGATTTTAGCGATATTGTAATTCCTAGATCTTTCCTGATGAAAAAACTTTCTCTCGTTTCCGTCATAGGAACAGAGATTGAAGGGTATATCAGATCCAGAAATCAAGTTCCAGATGATAGGTTCCTATGGGATGCATACGGAAAGAGAATATTCATTCTGAATCTCACAAAGGATAAAAACATACTGGGTCTCCAGACAAGAAACATGGAAAGCAGATATCCCGGATCTTCCAAATATCTGACCTATAAGCTTTCTGGAATCTGGACTAAAATGCTAAAAGCAACGGATAGTGAATTCATAGAAAAAACTTATCGGCTAGATCCCATTTCGAGTATCTTTGGGATAGGTACTGTTAATCTATCACTACCGGTTACAGTGTTTGAAGGACCTCTCGATTCTTTCCTTTATCCAAACTCGATTGCAACATGCTCTGTAGAAAACAAGGTTCCTTTCGAGATGGATGGACTCCGATTCTGGGATGACTGGGACGACGCGGGAAGAAGTAAATCAACCGAAAGATTAATGAATGGCGAATTTGTATTCAATTGGGGGAAATTCTTAGCTGACCATTCCATATCGACTAATGGGAAATGGGATTTGAATGATCTGGTGAATTATTTAAGATCCACCGGGACTAAGATAAAAAGATTCGAAGGATACTTCACAAACGATAAATTGGATATTAGATGGTTTATAGAAGGATAAATAGAAGAATAGTTTCTGTAATGGAACACGAAGGAATAGATGCTCAGAACAATTGGGAGGATTCGCTTGAGAAAGATTCTAAGCCGAAGTTCAGATTCCCACTTTTTTTCAGCGAAGAAAAATTTGACAACATTAAATTAGAATTTCCGGTCCCTGAAATTAGAGAGCCGGAGAAGCCACGTAATATGAACAAAGTAAAAACCATACAGTTGGGTAAAAAAGGTAAAGGAGGATTATTCTGATGACCGAAATAAAAGAGGATTTTTCTAAAATTTTTGATGATGAAAGAGCTGAGTGGACTGAGAAGATCAAAGTCTATGCTCTTCACCTGAAAGATATAAGGACCGTAGCGACAGCCCAGGTTGATCTGTTCGGAGCCCGCCAAATACTGCTGGAGTATTCGTACAAATTGGCTAAAATATATTCCAGGCTGAATACCAAATACAAAACTGACAAAGCAAGAAAACTCCGTGAGATCAGCGAGAATGCGGATTATAAATACGGGAGTAATGAAAAAACAATGATCCTCGACGGCTTACTCAGCGAGATAGTTTCCAAGATGGAACTAGTTGATGGTCATAGAAAATTTATAGATCAAACAGTACAAACTGTTGATCACATGCTATACGGCATACGTCAAAGAATCGCTCTGGAGGAATACCTCCGCGGCAGCACAGTAAAGTAATTTTATGCTGAAATTCGTAGTAACAGATGATAGAAAATGGTTGCAGCTCGTTCACTTCGACGAAGAAGTGGAGAGGAAGCAGATTGAGCTTTCTTTAACTAAAAAAATACACAATCACTTTTTTCATCCCCTTGTGAAGAAAAAATTGTGGGACGGGGCTATTTGCTTCGTCGATAAGAAGGGACCGCAGTGGCGTGTTCCGATTGGTCTATGGAGGGAGATCCTACAGATTGCAGAAGACTATTCTTTAACTATTGAGGTTGAAGGTAAAAGCAGAATATTTCACAACGAATTGACCCTGGAGCATTTTACGAATTGGGTAAACAAATTTTTTGAGGACTCCACTTATAAGCCTAGAGACTATCAAATAGATTCCGCATGGAGAATATTGAAATATAGGTATTCGGTCAGCGAGATCGCTACCTCCTCTGGAAAGACATTGATCTCTTTTCTTGTTCTGGCTTATCTAAAGTCGAACAATCTGATCAGAAAATTCCTGATGATCGTACCTAATACAAACCTCGTAATCCAAGGAACAGAGGATTTCGTAGATTTCGGTTTACATAAATTGGGATGCAAAATCCAGCAAATAGGTGGTGGAGCAAAGCAGCGTGGTGACTGCGATATTATCATAGGAACATATCAATCACTTGTTAAATTTGATGAGGAATTTTTCACCGAGATTGATGCGGTTTTTGTCGATGAGGCACACGGTACATCATCAATGTCGATCAAGAAGATAATATCAAAATGCTTGGACTCCGGATGGCGTTTCGGATTAACCGGTACCCTAACTAAAAGAGGATCTGCTGAATACCTAACTATCCAGCAATTTCTGGGTCCATTGGTTATGGAGATTACACCTAAATTTCTTTTCGATAACAATTATGCAACTCCGGTTTCGGTGAAAGTTGTGATTATGGACTGGCTAGATGACGAGATCAAAAATAAATTAGCCGATCTAAAATTAAACTCGAATAACATTGAGGGAAATGAAGTTTACAATCTCGAACGAAAACTGGTGATCGAATCTAAGAAAAGACTTGATTTCATTGTTGATTTTATAATTAAGGCCAACAAGAATTCGTTGGTTCTTTTCCAGTCGGTTATGAATGAATACGGTAAGCAGATATTTCACAAGATAAGAGAATCTAGCCAAGGCAAGGAAGTATTCTATGTGGATGGAGATACGGAGGAGAAAATACGGGAAGAATATAAATCAAGGATGGAGAAAGGCGACAACAAGATACTGATTGCCACCTATGGTACTTTTTCAACTGGTATTTCGATTAAAAACATCCATAACATCTTTCTGGTAGAATCATACAAGAGCGAAGTGCTAATTAAGCAGTCTTTGGGAAGAGGTATGCGTCAGATGGAAGGCAAGGAGAAAGTTAATGTAATCGATTTCGTTGATGATTTCTCTAGCGGCAAGTACGAGAATTATCTGATGAGACATTCCAAGGCAAGGATAGACATTTACAAGAGGGAAAGATTTGAATACAAGATATTCAATGTGAAATTGTAAAATCCGATATATAAGTCTACCCAGATTATAAAAATCTTGAAGACTCATACAATGGAAAATCAATCACTAGCACATATTAATCCTCAGGAGATGATTTTTGGAAGCATTGTATTTTTCAGTGGAGAAGTTCCTTCGAAAATCCTAAATGGCGAAGAAGGGGTTATCTTCCTCACCAAAGAAGAGGAGATCGGTGAATTCATCAGGAATGACAAGTCTTGGGAAATGTGGATCGGCGGTGAGCTTCAGTATAAACTTGAACCAGCGATCTATGATTTTATTACCAGAGAGATTAAAATCTCTTCTTTATCTGATTCTAAGCAAACAATAAAGGAACTTCTTTTGAATCCAAATATACAATATAAATCTAAAATATTTCTTTCCATAATTTACGATCAACTCCTCAGAATGATAATATTTGGTAACAATAACGGGATTCATAAAATGGATACTCTTCCATTTGCTATAGCTAAAACTAAATGTGGGATTTTCATATCTTGCTTAAATTAATATGTCTGGGATAAATCACTTATACGATATCTACAAAAAGAAAGGTGAGGATTTCCTCAAGGAATTATTCAACTCTGAAGTTACCATCAACGAAAAGATGGATGGATCATGCTTCAGCTTTGAAAAAACACCATCCGGAAAATTCCTATTTTTCAAAAGAGACCAAAGCAGCCCTATAACTCTGGTTGATCGTACTTTAATGAAGTACTACGAGAAACCGATTCGCTATGTCGAATCTCTTCCACCTTATGTGATTTCTAAAATCCCAGTTGGCTGGAGATTTGGTACCGAGTATTTCTCATCATCCAAACCGCAGGAGATTGAATATGACGAGCTTCCTAAGAATAATCTAATTCTTTCTTACATTCATAAGAGAGATCAGAATGGGAATATCGTTGAGACCATCCACGACAAGGAAAAACTCGATCTTTGGGCTGAGGTCTTAGGTATATCTAAACCTCCGATTGTTTTCCAAGGTAAATTGAGCGAGGATCAAAAACAATCCATTTTGGAATTTGTTAATACCCCTCTTTCCGATCTCGTTGAAGAATTTCAAACCAAAAGTTTCGTGAGATTCATTCTTTCGATCCTCAATCCGGAAATGGAGAAAAGCACACTTAACAGCGATTTGGATAAACCCATAGAAGGATTGGTTTTTAGATTCGGAAACGAGGAAAAAGATCCGGTAGTAGCCAAAATGGTAGATCCTGTTTTTTCAGAAATTGCCCGGTCAAAAGAACCCATCGGTGGACACAAGAAATCAAATGATATCCTGGCTATAGTGGTTTTGGATGTGATGAATTTTATACTCAGTAAAGGATTAAAATCATTTTCCATTGAAGGTGAAACCGACGACGAAAGATACGTTAGCTTCATCTCTGATGTTTTTGTGAAATTCATGAATGAGTATTCCGATCGCTACCAAGGTATGGATCTCAATGAGCCAGAGCATCTGAAAAAAGAGGAATTCGGACTTAATTCAGAAATGCTAAAATCCAGAGCAGCAAGAAAATGGGTTCAGGAAGACGATTCTTTTGAAAGCCTATTCAAGCTGATCTTAAATTCTTTCCGCAAAATCAGAAAGAAGCCCGGCAGCATTGTTACACCAGACATGCTGGGTCAATTCAACATTTTGGTTAAGGATATTGAAAAATACGTAAGAACTCCTGAAAAAGCTATCACCGAATCTGAAATAGAGTTCACAGATTTCTTGAGCTTCAGACAGAAGTATATTAATGAGAAAGTAGATTACCTGACAGAGGAAGACGATGAAAATTCTACTTCCGATAAATTTATCGATGCGATAGAAAGTCAGGATAAAGAGAAGACCAAAATTTTACCGATGAAGAAGCCTTCATCCGAGAATGAGGTGAATCTTATCATCGGGAAATTCCAGCCGTTCGATAATTTAGATCTGAAGATAATCGATCATCTCTACGAACAAAATGGGTTGAAAACAATTATCTGTATCGTTCATCCTGGATTTGACCACGAAGGCGAATTCCCTATTTCATACCCAACGATTAAGGATTCTATAGATTCTCTAGCATCATCAAATGATAAGATTCAGGGCGTAATTAGGACTAAGAAGCATCTTTTGACTAATGCACTAGAAGATTGCTATGAAAAAAATCTGCATCCTAAGTTGATTGGAACAGAGACGAAAAATCTAGAAGATTTCAAGAAGCAGTTGGAATACTTCAATAAATTATATTCTTTCCCTGACGGTGTAGAAAAACCAGAGATCGCAGACCTCAAATTACCAACGAGGGACGAAAGCATTTTGAAACTGATTAAAGAGGGTAACTATACACTATTTAAGAAGCTGGTTCCAAAAGCTATCCATGTTAATTTCTTCGAAAAGTTCAAGCAAGAGCTTGATTCGAAAGAAAGTTAACTCATTGAAAATGAAATTTTTCTAAGTTTTTTACTAAGAATAGTAACCGATTTAACGATCGGATAAATATCTTATTCAATTTATGGCAAAAGTTATTCTACCAGCTCTGGTTGGAAAGTACTCCGATGAAATTTTAGATCTGAACGAAAAAGGTTACTCCTCATCACAGATTGCTAAAATCTTAGTTTCCGAATTCGATATAGATTTAGGAAATTATCAAATTGACTCGCTCCGAAGAGCTATTAGTTCGTATGTTAAATCAATCGAGGATGGCAAATTCGTAGAAGCACTAATCGATGAAACACTTGAGAGCGAATTAGATCCTGATGATTTGGACGAAAAATATTCTCCTTCATACCAGCATCACAGTTCTTACTACTACGACGATGCAAAAGATCTCTACATAGTTTACATTAAATCGAAGCCTTACAAATTCACAGGAACGATAATCCGTGATATGAAGTCTAGATACTCAAACATGGACGGTTCTCCGGAATCAATCAACCAGATTTGTAGGAACTTCGAAATACCCAGAAACATCTTTACCCAACTGAAAACCATCCTTGGATGGAGCCATGATTCAGAACCTTTCACTGACGAGGAAATGATGAATCGTGACGAGGAGGAAATGGTGAGAGATGCCTTGCAAAAGAGAAAGTTTTCTTTCTTCCAGAAATACACTAGGAAGGAAGAGAAGATGATCCGGGACGCTGCTAACAATTGGTGGGCTTTCAAGGGATTAACTCTAAACCCTTTGATCGAGAAGCTGGAGGAAACCCTGGCAAGTCCTATCGTTCCGAAACTCCAATTGCCTCCGGGCGAAAAACATGCTGTAGTCATCAGTCCTTTCGACCTACACTACGGCAAGTATGCTTGGGGAGGTGAAGTCATGGAGGAATACAATCGTCAAATTGCGCGTGATCTCCTCATCTCAAAAACTAACGAGTTAATTAGCGACATCGTGAAATATGATGTTGATAAAGTGATCATTCCAGTAGGGTCCGATTTTTTTCATATCGATACACTTTCGGGCACCACAACAAAAGGAACACCACAGGACTGCGACGGCACATTTATCCAAATCATGGTCGAAGGACAAAAATTGATGATAGAGTTCATTGAGATGATGAGAAAAATTGCTGACGTTGAGATCATTCTCACCGCAGGAAATCACGATTTCACATTATCACACGTTCTGCTCGAGCATTTAGCCGCTTATTACAGACAGTGCACCGATGTAACTGTTACCAAGTGTCATAGATTCAGACAATACTTCAACTACGGAAACACCTTGATGGGATTCACGCACGGGGATTCTACGAAATTAACCGATCTTCCATATAGAATGGCAGCGGAAGCACCAGAACTTTGGTCCAAAGCCAAATACAAAGCGTTCTTCACAGGTCATTTACATCACGAGATGGTTAAAGATATCAACGGTGTTAAAGTGTTCCAGATGCCAAGTTTATCAGGATCTGATAGATGGCACCACAATAATGGATACGAAGGATCAACAAGATCTTTACATGCTTATGTCGTCCACAAGGAAAAAGGAATTAGATCTACCCTGATGGCAAATGTCTAGATCGATGATATATAGAGAATACGTTTTATGACAAAGCACATTCTTTCTTACGATTCTTTCCTCACCAACGGGGTGAATGAGTCCGATGGGTTCGGAACTCTCCCATTTTTGGAGAAAAGAACCGGCAACATCTACAACTACTTTTTCAAGGTTGAAGATGAGGATCAGAGCGAGAATTGCTTCTTCCTGTCATTGGGTAAATACTCGGAATTCCAAGACACACCCGGTCCTAAAAACTCTTATACTGTTATGAGATTGAACAAGATCTCTGAGCAATTATTAGAGGACCTAGCAATAGATAAAGCCGATGTGCCTCTATTGAATAAGGAGAAATTTGTGGTTAAAGGAATGATGGCTACGAGATTATTGGAAACTTGCGCACAAGCTTTGCTCGATTACCTCCAGAATAATCCTCAGGTTATCAGAATTTTCGATGAAATGCAGGTCAATGCTGATTTCCCAGATCGTGACTATATAGATGACATGAAGGTAACCGCATCACAATTTCTTGGTGATGAGTGGTCAGTACAGCAGGGTCCAAACCCTGAAAGTTTGATAATCAGTCGTTGATTTTTGAAACTTTTCGGTTATTTTTGCTAAAGTAATCAAATAAATTACAAACAGATGGAGAAATTCAATCAATTAAAAGCGTTGTTGGAATCTGCAGAGCAGGATGCTATCAAGTTCTACGACAAGGGTAACAGCAGCGCAGGCACACGTCTTCGCACTTCTTTGCAACAGATCAAAAAGCTTTCGCAGGATCTGCGTTTGGAAGTACAAGAAATTAAGAACAAAGTAGCTTAGGTTTAGTCACAAGTTCTTATTCTCAAAAAAAGCAGTCTTCGGACTGCTTTTTTGTTGTGGATATATAGCAAGTATGGCTTATTACAACACAAAAGTAAACATTGACACAGGCGAGTTAAATCGCAAAGGAGAACCGGCTTACACCAAAGCTGAATTTTTAGTGGTAGCTGAATCTGTTCTAGAAGTAGAAACGAAAGTTGCCGAGCATTTTAGAGAAACAACGATGTCTTATGAGGTCGTGAATGTAGCAAAGAGTAAAATAGAAGCAGTACTAGATTAATCATGAGTGATAAATCTTATCTCCCACCACAGTCTCCAATCCTTATCCAGCCAGGAGATAAAGGATTTGAAACAGTTGGTAAAGCATACAACCGTATGATCTGGACCTATGGAGATTGGGCAAAACGAAAGAAAAAGATCGTTAACCCTAATAAACTCTGGGACAAATACGGTAAGAAAATGACCAAAAAGGAGATGGATGCTGTTCTTAAGAATGCTTACCTCGAATCGGCTAATCCCGATGGAATCAATGAATCATCAGAAAACAAAAATTACACTAACAACATGTATCAAATGAATGAAAAGTCCGTTTCATCAGCTCAGCAAAGATTGATGGGACAAGCTTGGGCTTTAAGAACAGGAGAAATTGATGCTGAAGACATCAATCCAATCTATCGCGATGCTATTGAAAAGATTGCATTCGGAGATATGACCGATAAAGAACTGAAGAAATTCGCTCAGACCAAGACTAAAGCTCTCCCACATCACGTGAGAGATAATGGGCCTCAGCCCGGTCCTGCTGGTGTTGAAGAAACAGCATCACCTAAGCAGATTCCTTCTAATTACATTGGAGCAGTTCCAGGCGGATCCTCTGATCTACAAACAACACCTAATTTCAATTGGGACGCGGGGAAGGGAAAATCCTGGTGGGAAAACACCGGAAAAAAAGCTCCTTCGAGAATGAAGTTTATCAAAGAGTTTGATAATTTTTTAAATACCCACGGGGTCAACGAAATGCGCATGTCAGAAAGAGATAAGGTTGATGCTTTAATTGACCACTTAAAAGAAGTTCTTGATCCATTCAGCTTCAGAGTAGCTTATGATAAAATGTTAGGATTGGTTATTGATCTAATGATCCCCGATTACGAAACGTTTTTCAATCGCTTCAAAAGCGTACTTACCCGCGACGTTATTGAAGGTATTCCTGGATCCCTTAAACCAAGCACTGCAAAATGAGACATCTGAGGGTCTTCGAAAAATATAGCCCATTTAAAGAATATAAGGCCGATAGTCGTCGTTCATTGGATCTTGAAAAAGTCCGTTCGATGCAGGAGTATCGGGACATTATTGATTTGGGATTCAAAGAAGACACCTCGTTTCAGCAAGAGTTGAATAACACCATCAAGTTTGTTCGTTCGAGACATAAACAGTCAGAGGACGGATTTGGTGAGGTGTTTTACACTATCCATCCATCTGGTTCTATTAGAAGATACAACCCGCCGAAAAGCGAGGAAACCCCTGCAGGTAGCGGAAATGTATTATTCAAATATCCAAAATTTAAGGACGAATCGGATTATAGAAGAGCTTTTTTGTTCCTATGGCAATACCTTAGGCGCAAAGCAAACCTTGGCGATTTCAGATAATGTGTAATTGTAATAGACGGGCACAGGAATATTCAAAAGCGGATCATGCAAAATACGCTGAGCCATTTCGCTTGGAAAAAAAGACCGTGATCGACTATAAAGGGAATGAGCTTTTGATACTAGAGGCAATTAGAGATTCATATCGAGACATCGTGGGATATATAGCAATAGATAAAGGCGGTCAAACAGTTAGGATCGCCCAGAACTTAATCACAAAAATTCTATAATATGTTCTATCCAACAGGAAAAACAACAGGAGGAAGAATCATCGTTTGCAAATGCTGTAACGAAGATGAGATGGCCCCAATTAAATCAAATGATACAATAGCTCTTCATGAGCTTAACAAATGGTTAGATGAGAACAACTACTGCATGGAAACATGGCAGGTCAAGGAGTATCTCAACGAGATGGGTATTGCTTCGGAAGAGGTTAACGAGACCATGAATGAATATGAAGAGGAAGTAAGATTTAGATTCTTGAATAAGTCAGCTGAGGAGTCTTTCGAAGGCTCTGATCTGTATTCTATGGCTGATCTTAATGAGGAAGGTGATTTCGTTGCAGACAAAAAGACTTTTAATGCTATCAGCACATACCTTCAGCAGGAAGGATATAATTCATCAGATTATGAGGTTTTAGTTGGAGAGGATTCTGCTTCTGCAGCAGCTCCTGGAGCGCCCGCTGCTGGATATGCAACAGTAGCAACAGTTCAAGGTATGGGAGACGTTGTTTCTCCTACTAATACAGGAACAAACGCATCTTTTTACGATCCCTCAGCAGTTGGATCAGGTGATAGATTAGATGCCAGAGGAATGTATAAATTGCCTAAGGGCAAAAAGGACAAGCCAAAAAAATATCTTGCAATAAAGAACTTTGATGATTTCATCGCTACAATGAAGAAAATGCAATAATTTTCATTGATGGCAGAATTCAGCAAACAGTACGACGAAGCTTTTGGCTTCGGCTTAAATGATTTCGATTACCAGGAAATCTTCAATACTTTAGAAAACAATCATTACCAATCCCAAATCTGTGAGGGACTTGGAACTTATGCTGTTGCTAAATCAACAGAAGGTAAAATGCTTCTTGCAGTTGATTCTCAAGAAGACTCGGATATGTTTGAATGGGTTTCCCTAGAGGAAGCAATCTCCCGAGCAACCGATCATTCTTAATTTAAGAAATTTTGTCACCTCAAGATTTCAAAAATCTTGATTTCTAAGAAATTTTGTCACCTTTTTGGGACGAAATTTCTAATATTTCCTGGTGGCACAAATTTTTCAATAAGCTTATTAAAAATTAGAAAAAATTATGAGTAATAAAATTATCGGTATTGATTTAGGAACAACAAATTCTTGTGTTTCCGTCTTAGAGGGTGGAAAACCTGTAGTAATCGTTAACAACGAAGGAAAGAGAACAACTCCAAGTATTGTGAGTTTTAAAAATGGAGAAATTAAAATCGGCGATCCAGCAAAACGTCAGGCCGTGACCAACCCAACTGAAACATTATTTTCTGTAAAAAGATTTATCGGGTCTAAATTCTCTGAGCTGAAGAAGGAAGCTCAAAGAATGCCTTACAAGGTTAAAAAAGGAACTGGTGATAAAGTTTTGATCGAAGCAAACCAGAAGGAGTATATCCCTCAAGAGATTTCTGCTATGGTTTTACAGAATCTGAAAAAGACTGCGGAAGATTACCTGGGAGAAACAGTTTCCAAAGCAGTGATCACCGTGCCTGCTTATTTCAACGACAGTCAGAGACAGGCAACAAAAGAAGCGGGCGAAATTGCTGGATTGGAAGTTTTGAGAATTATCAACGAGCCAACCGCTGCAGCACTAGCCTATGGATTGGACAGAAAAGACAAAGACCAAAAGGTAGTTGTTTTTGACATCGGCGGAGGTACCCACGACGTTTCAATTCTAGAAATTGGTTCTGGTGTATTCGAGGTTCTTTCAACCAGCGGGGATACTCATTTGGGTGGTGATGATTT
>Ga0315909_10005874_pt1 | contig 13976 bp, 6 predicted proteins | sample LakEriMetagenome_11_FD_203527 | JGI IMG/M metagenome (GOLD analysis project Ga0315909, IMG submission 203527) | Freshwater fungal communities from buoy surface, Lake Erie, Ohio, United States - Buoy 2 MA125 | ecosystem: Environmental > Aquatic > Freshwater > Lake | place: USA: Lake Erie, Ohio...
CAGTTACATATTATCACAATGCATCTAATATAGCAAGCGGGTTTTATACCACTAGTGGATCAGTTTTAAGTTTATTTGAAAAGATAACGGATCTTCAAAATCAGATAGAAGTTCTTAAATCGCAGATCACTAATACTAAAGGAGTTCTAGAAGTTTATATCGTAGATTCTTCTAACCAAAAAATTAAAGTTACCAAAGGCTCTTTAGTTAGCTTAAATGCTGGATTTTATGACGGGATATTCAGTAATCCTTTAGGAACAGATGCCGGAAAAATTGCTTCTGTTACTTATAATATTCAACTTTATAATTCTCAAACTACTGCAGTTGAATTGGCTTCTATAATACCTGGAGGACTAGGAGTTAAATCACCTAATGTTATCTCTTCATCATCTCCTGTTGGTTATAATGATAATTTAAGATATGGGCAATGTCCTATTTCTATAAGTTCTTTAACCTCTTCCCAGGTAGAGGACAATACATATTTTAGACAGGTTTCTCCTTTTGCTTCTTCTGGATCCTATTCCCAATTTCTTTATCCTAGATATAGAAATGTTGGATTGAACGAAATACTCTATTGTGCAGTGGATAATAATGTATCTACTAATACTCCTGTCGGGGATAGTCCTTCTGCTCCGGTTATACCTGGAGCATTTACTTCTCTGTATAATCCGACATATTCTTACGACGGGTCTACGCAAATCAATTTTAGTATTTCCGGAACATATCCGCAGAACGGAACTATTCTTACCCCTTACGATCCTACGGTTACTCCTTCTTCTGCAGCAGGAGCTACTTCTTCCGGTGTTTGGGCAGGATCGTTTTCTGGTACAACCGGGGGAACCCCAGATGGAGGTGGTAATGTATCTGAATTTTGTATCTCTACTAGCCATCCTTATCTGATAGAAATAGGAAATGCATATAGCTATACAACATATGGAGAATTGGTAAAACCTTATTCGGCAGACACCAAAGTATATCCTCCTTTTAGGCATACCCAAACTTTTTGGGGAGATACTTCTCTTTCTAATTCTTCGGTTCAGCAGGGATATAGAGATCCTATTACATTTGCTTCAGGACCAACAGCAGATAGAGAAGATAGAATGTATTCGGATAAACTAGGATTTTCGGCAAACGATGAATATCTAATAGGAAAATTTTCTTGCGGAGCTTATTTATTTTTAAGCCCTGTGGATTCTTCTTTCTTACAGGTTCCCGGTAGAAGCGCATTATCTACCATATATCTAGATAGCGGAGAATCCAATTCTATAAATGTTCCTTTGGTTTTCCAATTTAGAGCAGTAGATAAATTAGGATATGTCGGAGGTTTTAGAAAATCAGGAAATCTTTCTAATATAACATACACTAAAAAATTAGGAATAGATATCCAAATTAAAAACGATGATGTTTTTTCTTTTGATGTCCAAGTTACAGGTTCATATAAAAATGAAACCCTAGTAGCTCCTAATTTTAATAGTGCATTAGTTAGTAGATCTTAAATATAAAATATTAAAATGGCAGGAAAATCAGGACCAAAATTATTTGATTATAATTCATCATTTTCTGTTCTCAGAACAAATCCAAAGATAACTGGGAATTTAAAAATAACGGTAGATTCTAATGGATCTGTTTCTTTTAATTCTTTTTCTGCTAATACTACATTAAGCTCAAAAGAGTATAAGAAATTTAATATAACGGGAAAAAATTCTTTTAATGTAGACGTATATAATTTTTTTAAGCAGGGTCAAACACCTATCGAATCTATATTCCAAGTAGCAAAAAAAACAAACGGGGAAACAAAAACCTCTACTAATTATACAGGACAATATGATTTCTTTTATGGAAGCGGAGCTTCTCTTTTTATAGATCCTAACTACCCTGAAGCTTTTAGTTATCTTTCTCCCCTTTGGTTAAAAGATCAATTACCTGATTTTTTTGTTATATTTAAAGTTCCAGGACCTTTAAATTATTCTTATACAGAAAATCAAACTACTATAAACGGTGGAACTTTTTATAAAGTTATAGCAGATTATGATAGCTCATACATAAATCCGAATACTAATCTTCCTGATTATAAAATAAAATACGGAAAGGATCCTTTAGGTAATGATGTTTATTATACGGGGGGAAGTATATTTGAAGGTAATTTATCTTATAACTCATATACGCCTTTCGAAGGGAGTGGAAAAGTTGTAATTTTTGATGAACTTTATAATCTGGGAAAAGTTGATGACGTTGAAACTACTTTTAAGGACAAGATACTTACAAATTCTACAGTTATCAAAACTTTCGATCTTAGAGAAAATACTTTAATAGGAACCTACATAAGATCTATAATCAATAACAATAATTTCTCAAAATCCCCTATAGATATAAATTGGTCTCCTAATGGATATTCTTATTGGAATGGGGTTGATATAAAGAATGGTGTTTTTACCTCTAAAGGTGAAATACTATATGATTACTTAAGATCTTCTGATTCTGATTCTATGATAGATCTGGAAGATTATGTCACTTCTGGATTTTCTAGAAATGGTATAATTTGCCCAAATCTATTAAATCTAGAATTTTTATTCGATGACGAGGATTCTGATCTTTATACGATAAATAGGTATTTCGGAATGTATGTTTCCCGAAATGATATAGGATCTCTCAGAAGTAATGGAAATTTTTTCTATGAATTTAAGGATCTTCCGGGAAATGAGAATCTACCAAAACCCTCTAGAAATAATGTGGGATATTATTACAACACAGAAAGTAATAAAATAGGAGCTACCTCCGGAATTAAATTCTTTTATGAGAATGGATCTGGATTTATCCCTGGATCTAATGATGTTAATCTGTATGATCCTAATAAATTATTTTATTTAACCGATAAGAATGAAAATTTCTATAGTCTTAAAAGATCTGAGAATTATGATATTAATGGTGTAAATTCCCCGGATTTCTTTGGTCCTTATGATTACAACACTCTTTCTTTTGGAGGAACCGGCTCTCTGGGAGCCACTTCAGGGTCTCTTTCCTTGCAGGATACTAAAATAGATCTTTTAGATTTTACCGGGGTCGGTAAAAAAATAGCTTCTGTTAAAGCATCTAAACCGGAAGATGCAGGAAGATCCTATATAGATATAGAATTTTTAAAACCTTATGATTTACCTTCTACTTTAACTTTTAAAATATTTTGGCCAAATGGATCCCAAAAAGAAGGGTCTAGAAAATATGATATCGTAGAATCTAAAGACCTATCTTCTATATTTCCTTGGCTAAAAGGAGCATATTATTCATCAGGGGATTCTTATTATTTTAATGCCTATTTAGGGGACGTTAGCGACATTTCTGGGGCCTTTGCTAATGTATTAGATGACTTGAATGTTACTAGCTGGGACACCGGATCTAATGAAGGTTACACCACAATCAGACTTAAGAACACGGGTACTTATGGAAATTCTTCTTTCTCTGTGAGTATTTTTGATGACTATTTAAATTTTAAATCATCTTATAAAAAAGAATGGAATAATACTGATCCATATTCTACTGGGGATATTGTTTTATATCTGGATAAATATTACCAGGCTAATAGCTCTATACCTTCTCCCTTAGTAGGAAATTTCAATAGTCCTCCCTTAGATTCTTTTTCCTGGGATTTCTATTATACTTTCTCCCAATCAGATTATATTAAAATAAAAGGAATTGATGCTGTATCTAATCAAAATTTTAATTTTATAGGAGGAACTAAAACTAAAAATAATAGATTGGTTTTTGAAAGCAGATATTCGAATCAGGTTCAAGTAGGAGATTTTATACAGACCCTTAGCGGATTTAATGAAATAAAGGGGGTAACCAAATACATAGATTCCCCTGTAGTAGATTCAAATACAAAAAAAGTTATTTCTTTCGATGGGCTTTTGACTAAACTAGTAGTTGAATTCGAGGATGATTACGCAAGAGTAGATCTAGGATCTGATGAATCTTTTAATACTTATTCTACTCCGGATTTAAAGGTAGGAGTTTTTACATTTTTCGACTTTAAAGAATTTGATTTTGATTTCTTTACATCTTCTTATTCCTACAATCCTTTCCCTGAAACTTATAAATATTACGGGATAAAGCCGAATACGGATGGGTCCATAGAAGATGGAATACCTTATTTCGTTAAACAGGGGGAAATAATCTATAATTCTAATATTTTTGGTACGGGATCTCTTTTTTATGGGGTTACGGGCATAACATCCTATTCGGAATACAACCCAAATCCTAATTTTCCTGTAGTTGTATTTCCTGCACAGTATTCTAATGTTGAATACAATAGTACGTCAGTTACTTATCCTAATATCGGATATGAAACAAATTTAGATACATTTAATGGATTTATAGGAATACAGAAATTAAATCCGGGATCTCCTTCCACTACAGATACAAAAGAGCAAATATTTTCTTTTGGGAAATTGGAAACCGAATATGAATATCTTTTAGAAAATTATAATCCAAGATTATCCAATTATTCCAGAATAGTTCCTTTTGTGAATAAATGGGCTTATTCTTCAGGAACTGATGCTAGAGGAAATTCTTATAGATTAAATTCTACACCTGCTTTTTCCCCCACTAATTTTTCCCCTTCTGTAGATAGAAACAGAAGAGATCCTAAGTATCTTACCCATGAATGGTTTTTATTGGAATCTCCTCCTTCTAAATTTCCTATAGAATATATGGGGGATCAGAATAACTATTTGCCTTATCCTATAGATTTATCTAGTGCTAAAGATGCGGACCCTAATTCTGGAAATTACAATTATTTATCTTCTTATTTTACAGTAGAACCCAAAGATTATCCTATTGTCTTTTCCGATTCTAGGAATTACACTAAAGAATTATTTACCCCTTTAATTTATAATAAAGCATCCCAGTATTACGAAACTCTTTTCAGGGGGGTTAAAATATCAATAAAGAAGAGATCTGATATATCCGGAAATGATCCAGAGGATAAAAATAGATATGTACTCGGATATAAGGGATTTGAGGATTATAAATTCTCCGCTGTTTTAAGAGCTATCCCTGAGGGTTCTTCAGTAATCCAATCCCCGGTAAAATATGAAATTATAGAAAATGTTTCCCAGAAATTTATAGTTTTTATTTGTGATGTTGTAATTAAAGACCAAAAAGCTTTTAATCTGGGGTACACAGGGGGAACGGGATCGACCCCGGTTTTAGACTATACCCTATTGTATACTCTTTCAGATAAAGAAAAAATAACTTTTCCTCTAGTAGATGGGAAAAAATTTAATTCTATAGATGATATAAAATTAAGTGTAGGACTAGATCTTTCTCTATCCTCGGGAAGTTTAGTGAATACGATAGATCCTAGCGGATTTATTTATTCAATACCAAATCCAGAATATAATACTGATTTAAGAGAAGAAATTACTAAAACATTTTCTGCAAATACACCGGGAGCTACTTCCTCTCCTGGAGCTAGTGGTCCTTTAAGCTTTTACGTTCCAAGTATATCTACTGGTCTTAATTATCCCTGGCCAATAGGAGTAAATTCGAATTCTATAGAATTTGGAAAAATAACGGCTTCTCCGGATTACACTTTTAATATACCATACTCTTTTGTTAGCCCTGCAACTGTACCAGTAGGTCCATCGTCAATATACAAGGATCAACCTGTTTTCCAGGTAGAAGGAGGATCTAATTACTATGATGCTATAATGAATAGAATATCGGTAGGATACATATTCGGGGAATTACAGAAAAGATCTTCTTATATAAAATATAAAACATACTCATGGGATTCTAATTCATCTTCGACCAAAGTATCCTCAGATTCTTTTGAAATTGAATTCGAAAGACCGGATCTATTATTAAAACCACAAGGATCTATTGTCTTACCTTTATATAATGGACCTAAAACATTAGGATCCAATGATCCTACGGCATATACTTTCGAAACCGATCGAAGTCCTAATCTATCTTCTAGCCTTATTAGATATTCGGGAAAATATGATCCAATATTTAGAAAAATATTACATTTCGATAAGGATAAATCCGATACGATATCAGGAGATACCTCTATAGATCTTTCTTTTAGAAATTGTAATTTCGCACCACATAAATATTATTTTGGAATATCTAGAAATCTATGTTTTACGAAAGTTGATCTAGGTTCTAATATATTATCATTGAGTGCTAATCTTCCCCAAGGTAGCGTTTATCCTTTAGTTGGCCAAACCCCTATATCCAGAAAAGATTTTAATGTTTTTTCTTCTTCTTGGGATCCCGGATATTATGAGAGATTTACTTTACCTGAAACTTCGGTTAAAGTTGCGGGAACAAGATCAATGGAGGAGTATAAAACATTTATGGGATCTAAGATAATGAAAACTCCTTATGAGATTTATGTTAATAACTATACAGTTTTAGAGATTTCTAGAACTTCTGGGGATAATTCTGTTTCTACTATAAACGAAAAATTAAATTCTTACATAAAAGATATTCAGAATATAGATAATGCTAATTCGGGAACTGGGATAGGATTCGGGGGAACCTATTTATCCGGAGTAGATCTTCCTTCTTTAAATCAAAATCTATTTTCTAATGTGGAAGTATTTTACCAGTATTTACCAGATACAAATAAAATTTTCGGTATCATAAGATTGGATAGGATATTAAGAAGATATCTTTTGAATTCCGGGATAAAAAATGTATTCCAGAATAATATAATATCTGAATTTGGTGTAGGAGATCCTAATTCTATAAATGATGATATAAACACTTATATAGATTTAAATATAGCTCCTGCCTACGAGGGAGGTAATTTTAATTTATATGTAAAAAAGACAGCTTCGGAAACTATATCAATAAATAATTTAGTCATAGGAGATATCACTTCTTACAAAAGAGCTACGGGAGGGTATTCTTTAAATGGAAATTACACTTTAACTAAAATAAATAATTTAGTTTATAATTTTACTTTCGATATGGAGAAAAATTTTAATTATTCTTTATCTTTTTCAATCCCGATTATTAAAATTTAAATATGCCAAATACTAACATACAGGGACTTAATTATTCGGATAGCCAGAATGAAATTGTTAATAAACTTAATAACAATTTTGATGAATTAATAGAGCTCCACGGAGGGGTCCAGGGAAATATTGGTCCTACGGGGGGAGAAGGACCTATAGGGCTAGCCGGAAAAAATGGAAGCCCGGGGATTACTGGTCCTAGGGGAACAAGATGGTTTGTAAGATCTACACAGCCCGGAGGAACCGGATCCTATGCCGTAGAAGGTGATTATTGGGTAGAGATTTCCTCATCTAAAATCTATATTTTTACCGATTCAGGTTGGCAGGATACTGGATACACTCTATCCTCACAAAATGTATTATTTAGGGATATAGCATACACTTCTATAGGAGGATCTGCTGGAACTTCTATAACGGAAAACCAAAATTCACCTTCACTATATACATTTGTTATAGGAGATCAATCCCCCGAGGATTCTCCTCTGATAAATAAAGAACTTTCTAAATTTAGGATTTCGACAGATACTTCTATAAATTCTGGACCTTTATTGGAATTTTCCAAAAGCGATATAGAAGACGGGTCTATTTCGGATTATTCTTCACATCCTGTTTTCTATTGGGGTAATTCAGTATCTAGTAATTCAGATTTAAATCTAGACGTATTGGGAGGTAAATTCTCTATAGGAGGAAGTGGAGGAGTAGGAATATCAGCTTCTAATATAAATTTAGATTCTCCAGTAGGTATTACTTTTGAAGGTACTTATGAAATTCAAGCTATAGGGGGAATTAATTTAAATTTTCCATCCGGTACAACAACTATATTATCGGATAATCTTGAGACAGGATCTACTTTTACGTCAATGAAAAGAACTCTTAGCTTAATTCCTACTCTAACGACATCGATCCCTAGTGTTTATGTTTCATCGGGAGTAAATGTAGGTCTAAAAACCGAAAGAACAGGGGACACTTACGATGATATTCAGCAATTCCCTGCATATAACGTTATGTTGGAATCAAACGGTGCAACTGCTTCAGAATCTCAATTTTTTATAAGTACTAAAGGAAAGATAAAAACAAATAAAGTAGATGGGGGAATAACCTATCCTAGCAGTATTCCGGGAGCTACCTCTATGGACGGGGCCAATTTAATATATTGGTATCTCGGAGCTAGAACTTCTTCCCCTGCGGCTTCTACCAATTCTAATGTATATAGGCCTTTCCCTTTAAATTCCGGAAATATTGCGGTAATTAACACTTATTCTTCTACCGTATATTCTAGTTCTTTTTGTGGAATTGGAATATATTCAGGATCTGATTATTCCTGGGGATCAACCGGGGGACTGGAGAGAGGCCAATCCATGAGATTTTCTGTTTACTGTAGTCAAAATCCAAATTCGGCATTAGGTTTTAGCGGATTTAAATATATAGGATACGGGATAAATAGTTCAAGTATAAATACAGTAAACGAACTTAATTTCTTTGCGTCCTCAGTAGATTTTGTAATATCTAGGGGAGCAACAGGATCCGGAACTAGTGTAAGCTATCTAGCATACGGAACATCTGGCGGATCTGGAGGATCTTTTTACTTCTGATATATAGAATAGAAAATGAAAGAATTAAAATTATTATTATTAGAAAAAGGAGATTCACAGAAAAATCTAGTGGATAAGGCCAATTTTAATTTTAGCCAGATACTTTCTTTTGAAGGAGGTCCTTATGGAAAATTAGGACCCGAAGGAAAATCAGGGAATCCTGGATCCCAAGGACCTACTGGATCTTTTGGGCTCCAGGGAAAAAGAGGGAATAAATGGACAGTTTCGGATACTTCCCCTTCAGGACCTTTAAATGGAGATTATTGGATGAACCCCAGCTCTAACAATGAAATTAGAGTTTATAATTCATCCACAGGGATTTGGGATTTCTATTCTCTTAACATAAATGCATTAGATCTTTTTAGGGAATTTGGACCTCTCCAAACCCAATCTGGGGCTTCCTCTAAAAATGGATATTTTTTCTCCTTTCAGTATCCTTCTTTAAATACTTTCGTTCTTAGCGATTCTTATCTTACGAATGGATCTATTACAGCGAATCCCCAATACACAAAAATGGTGATTTCTACCAACTCGCAGATTCCAGAAAGAAGGATACTAGAGTTTACAAAAGGCCCTTATCATGGTACTTCTTTTAATCAAGAAACTCCTTCCTTCTTTTGGACTACCGGCCCAACATCAAGCAACGGGAACTATGGTTTAGGTTTTTTATGTCCTCAATCCCTTGATTTTAATCTAGACGGGGATCTTAATTTAAAATCCTTATCCGGATCTATTCTATTTAAATCTGGGGATCCCTCTAGTTTTGGCATGTACACTGATCTTAATGGTCTTTATTCTGCTAGTTCTTCTTTTGGGAATTTAAATATTAATATAGGACTAGTGTACGGAGATTCTCTTATTTTCGAATCTCAAAACATTAATTTCCAGAACACAGGGCTTAATAAAATAGAAACCTCCACGGTCTTAGACATAAGAACTACGGGATCTACCGGATCCCAGCCTTCTTTAAATCTGATAACAAGTAACCCGGGAGTAGGAAACCTATATTATAAAATGGATGAGGTTTACCCTTCTACTAGATCAGGATCTACCTTATTTAAAGCTACTAATTCGACAACAAGTATTTTAGAAATATCAGGAAAGGGGGATTTTAAGGTTGATAAAATCATGTACCCCTTACACCCTTTAGAATCCCCTTCTGCTTACACCCCATCTTCAATTAAATATCTGATATTTAACCCTACTGTTTCATTAAACGGCCAAACGGATTCTTCATCTTTTAATGTTTCGAGAGGAGTTGATTATTATATAACCCCACCTGCTCTAGCGGGAAACGGGAATGGATTATTGTTATGGACACCTAGCGATATCAATTCGGATAAAGGGTGGACGGATTTAATAAAGAATGATGAGTATATGAATTTTAGAATACATTCAAATTCAGATGAAAATGGGTTTAGGGTGGTTGGTATAAATACCTCTTCAAATAAATTAGCCCAGCCTGTTGGTACCGGTGCTGCTAATATAGTACCAGTTGGACAATACTGTACTTCGGTTGAATTCACAATAATAAATATAAGCAAAACCTCTACGGGGACTTCTACAACAAATAGATGGTTTAAGGTTCTATATCATGCTTGGGGAGGAACATTAAGTGTTCCAGTATGCGGTGAATTATATACTAATGGATCTACACCTTAAAAAAATATGCATTTTAATAATAAATATATCAATCAAGGGGATTCCCAATCCGAAATAAAGGATAAAGTTAATTATAATTTTAATCAAATTCTTTCTTTTGCAATAGGCCACGAGGGATTAATAGGTCCAAAGGGAGCTACTGGAATTCCTGGACCTTCTGGAAAAATAGGGACAACAGGAAATACAGGGGATAGAGCTTCTGATTGGTACAGGGGAATAACTTTTCCTACTACAGGAAATCCCCAAGAATTCGATCTTTGGGTTAACGATTCTTCCGATTTAGCGGATATCTACGAAAGAGGTATTTCTTCTTGGTCTTATACTGGATTGTCTCTTTTTAATTCTAATTATTTTGGGGTTTATTCCGGAATAGTAGGACCGTTAGGACTTACAAATAAATCTGCTGTTGGATTTAAATCTACATACACCCCAGATCAGACATCTTTGGTTATCAGCGATACCTATTTTTCTAGTTTAGAAGTAAACCCAAATAACTCTAAGCTATTAATATCCACTTTGGATCAGATAGATACTCCTATTTTTTCTTTTTCAAAATCGAATGGAAATTCTATAAATCCTCCTTCTTTTTATTGGAAAAATACAGGAACTTTATCCGATTTAATTTTTAAAAGCTCAGGAAAATTATCAATTAATACCTTATTGGACCTGGAGTTATCCTCTTATGAAGCTTCAGGAGGAGGGAATATGCAAATAAATGGTTCTTCTTTTAATGCTAATACTTTAGGGGATATTAATATCATAAGTCCTGGATATGATGTAAAATTTAAGACTAGTTCTTTTTCTTCTCCTCCCGTCTCCCCTATTTTAATATCTTCTCTTAATATAGGAATAGACACATTTAAATTATACACTAAAACTTTAACCGAGATTTCTCATTATTCTGGACTTTATATTTTAAGTTCTAATCCTACCCCGGGTTCTCTCTTTAATTATTTTGGGGGAATTTCTATAAATTCAGATTCCACCACATCTAGGGTATTTGATTTCACAGGAATGGACGGTCATTCTGTTTTATATGGTCTTCCTTCGGGATCCGTTACATCAGGAAACCACAAACAAATTGTTTTCGGAGCAAGCGGAGGAGGTCCTACTGGTTCTACTGGAGCTCCCTATTCATATCACGTAAAAAGGCTAAACAATATATCTTTTTCTTCTGTAATTGCAGGATTTTTTATTCCCTATAGCAAAAGAAATAATACTAAAATCACATTAGCGGATTTGGTAGGGGTTTCCGCTTATTTGGACGTTTCCAATGTTTCCCTTTGGAATTCCAATATGCTAGTATTAACTACCCCAAATGCTATTTCTGATGATGCTTATATATTTATACCTTCTTCTACTTCCCCATCTTTTGAACCTTTATTTTATTCCGGGGAAGGAAATGAATATAGGGTTTATCTGAATTCTATGATAGGAGCTAGAAAAATAAAAGGGATAGCTTATACTTATGTATATGAAGATACATCGGGTTCTTTAATTTCAAGAATCGTATATATTAATTTTCCTTCTACCTGCTCTTACGTAGATTTATTTTGGGCTTATCGGGGAAGTTCTACAAATCCAAACGGTAGGATATTCTGGAAAACTTGTTCAGGATCTTCGGGAATACTTGAGACGACTAATCAATTTACCATATCTGCAAATACTGCTCCTACTTTTCCTTTATCCAGTTAATATCATTTGAGGAAAAAAATATATACTTAAAAGGAAATAGAACATGAACTCCCTAATATAAACTTAAAACTATGAAAAGATTAAATAAAAGAGAACAGAATGAAATATTAAATTTATCTAAAAGATTTATCGACATACATTCAAAAATAGTTAAAGTTGAAAAAGAGATTCAATTTTTAGAAACCCAATCTTCTAATCTAATTTTAGATCTTGAATCCTGTAGAGAAATAGAAAAAGAATTCTGTGAAAAAATGAGCGAAAAATACGGAATAGGAGAATTAGACCCATTATCAATGACATGGAAAATAAAGACGGAAAAAGTAAAATGAAAAAAATTAGTGAAACCTTAGAATCTGTTTATAAAATAGTTTCTAATAGATTGGTTCTTATAGGAATAATAGTTCTTCTTATATTTTTATCTATAAGACAGTGTGAAAGAGCAAACGGGGCTGAAGCAGATTCCAAAAGACAGCACAACAATTACCTTGCTATGCAGGATTCGGTTAGAATCATAAAAAAAGAAAAAGATCTCCTTGTAGTAGAAAAATCTGCAATGGAAATGAAAGTTTCTGAATTGACCGAGGATCAAAAAGAGCTAATAAGAAAATTAGGTTTAAAGGATAACGGGAAAGGAACAACCCCTTCCGTTGTAGTTAGAACCGAAGTGGTTTATGTAGATAGATTTATAAACGTTCCAACTAAGGTAGAAAAAGATAAAGACGGGAAAGAATTTATATCTTTTACTCATTCCCCTAAAATGAAAGGGAATAATAGTTTAACTATATCGGGGAAAATACCCTACACTTTGGATATAATAAAGAGTACAGAAAAAGAGGATTTAGTTTTTACTAAATTGAATACCAGTCCTGCTGAACTCGACATAAAACAAAATATAGAAATAACTACTGGAATTTATAGGGATCCTGAAACAAAAAGGTTAATGACTAGAGTAGCTACAGAATATCCGGGAATAGAATTTAAGGATGTTAATTCCTTTACTATATTGGATACTAAAGAAAATAGGGATGCTTTGAAAGCAGCAAGAAAACCTTACGGAATAGGAGTTAATTTCGGAATAGGCCTAGCAGCAAACCAAAAAGGAATAGGACCGGGTATTTACCTTGGGATTGGTCTTCAATACTCTCCTAAATTCTTACAATTCGGAAAATAAATATGTCTTTTAGCTATACATCTAAATTCTTCCAGCTGACATCATACCTATTGATGGAATATCGATATGCAGATCAGCCAAATCCAGAAACGTACTTCACAAATACCGGTCCAAATACGGTAACCTACGATAAATTGGTGAATGGATTCATTAGTGATTCTATCCAGATATTTAATCCAGTTGTGGATTCTGCTATAACAAATAACACAACAGAGACTAGTGTTGTTAAAATATCCGAGACATCTTATGTTACTTTAGATTCGAATTTAATAGTTCCTTTTAATGATTTTGCGGACGAATTAACAAATACAGCAAATTTACCGGTTACATTTCCTTCTAACCTTTCGGTAGTTTACGATAGTGTTAGATATCATATAAGAGCAGGATACAATCTAAACAATATAGACGGACTTATTGCTTGTATAGAATTCCCTGATCAAAATGGGAAATATGTAACAATGTCTCAGGTTCTTATTAGAAAGGGAACAAATCAAGAATATGAATTTAGTCCTAGCCCTATATCCATAGGTTCTGCTATATACGATAAGTATTTGGAAATTAAGATACCGAATCTAAAAGATATGAACGACAAATATCTTGCAGCTTCGGACTTTTTTAAACCGAGCACTTTAGCAGGTTTGATAAGTCAAAGCGGAAAAGGGTTTATATATGGAGCTCCTTTAAGAGTTTCTATAAATGAGGTTCAAAATATAAACACATATAACGGATACGAAAGGTATAACACTGCAAGATTAGCTACATTATCTTTAGAGCAAGAAGATCCTTTTTCTAATATAGGGTCCATAATAAAGGAATCTGACAAAGGACAGTTTT
>Ga0315909_10005875_pt1 | contig 13974 bp, 34 predicted proteins | sample LakEriMetagenome_11_FD_203527 | JGI IMG/M metagenome (GOLD analysis project Ga0315909, IMG submission 203527) | Freshwater fungal communities from buoy surface, Lake Erie, Ohio, United States - Buoy 2 MA125 | ecosystem: Environmental > Aquatic > Freshwater > Lake | place: USA: Lake Erie, Ohio...
CGCTCGTACTCTAGCCAATCATCAAGACAGTTAACATCTCTCCAATCCCTCCAACGATCACAATGGTTAACAACAAAGTTAACTATTTCCTTGTCGGACTCGGTTGGTTCTTGATATTCCATCTTATACCCCGCTAATAATATCTACTGGTTCCCATTCCTCGGAGTCATCTTCTTCCATATACGAAGTGACAGCAAGTTGGTCAATGTAACTAAGGGAGTCAGGCAAGTCATCGTGAACCCCTTGTGCAGGGAACAGGATTAACTGGTCTACGAACTCATCCCAATCTTCTTCCGAATTTAACACAATTCTGCCATGCTCGAACCTACCTTGTAAAGCCCAGATGATTCTGTCCGCTTTTTTTCTATTCCCATGAGTCAAATCTACGATGTGGGCATAGGTGTTGTTCTTTCGCATAAGGTCGCTTAGATAGGGCAAAACAGCGTTCTTTAGCGCCCCCCTCTCTATCCCAACACTAAGGGGTCGGTAGTCTCTAATGGCTATCAGAATCTTAGAGGCGGTCTCTCGGATGTCCCAACGTCCATGCTCAATCTTCTCAACAAACCACTTCCCATCCTCTGTAACCTTAACGATTGAGATAGCAGACTCATCCAGACGCTTCTTAGAATTGGCTGCTTGTTTGGCAACTTCCTCAAACCCTGCAAGGTCAACAGCGATGTAATAGCTTCCATGTTCAGGCTTAACCCCGTATTTAATCCACTCTTCCTTGAAGATGTCAGAACCCGCATTGGTAAACGAAGCCATGTATTCTTGTTTAAAAGCAAAGGTACTCAGGGTCTTTTTAGCACTTTCTATCTCTTTTTGGTCAATCAAAGGGTTATCAGCGGTCGTGAAGTGCCATGACTTCCAATCAGGATCATCTTCTGACTCACCCAACTTAAAGGTATCGTAGAACCAGTTGCGTCCCTTTGGAGTGCCAATAAAGAGCGCTCTCCCTCGTTTATCAGACAAACTGGCCCTGATGACCTGTTCCCATGCTTCGGGTTTAATGTCGGCAACCTCGTCCAGAACGGCATAGGTTAATGAGACTCCACGAAGGGTATCGGGTCTATCCGCACCACGAACGTATATCCTAGCCCCGTTTATCAAGGTAATGTCTAGGTTGTTCACATGACTGCTCTGAATCACCTCTCTGCCAAGGTCTAGCAATAAGTCCCAGACGATTTGACGGGACTGTCCCATTGTTGGCGAAACATAGAGTACAGCCGAACCAGGAGGGCAGCGCAATCCTTCAATTAACAGGGTTGTAGCGGCTAATCGAGACTTTCCACATCTACGACCTGCGGCAACCACTTTGAATCGGGCGGGGTCTTTAAAAACAATCTGCTGCCAAGGTAATAGTTGGAAATTAAGATCAGCCATAGAACTTGTTTTTCTTTCTTAGGTTGTCTGTCTTTGTAAGGATTTGTAAGTTCCACGGCACATTTAAGCCGCTTACAAACTTACCTCTTAGCGGAACAATATGGTCAACATGGTATTGCTCACCAGTGTGCATCCCAAGCATATTGGCGGTGTAGTAGTACTCTTCTATCTTGGCAAAAGCATCTGAATCTAGCCATTTGGGAGTTCGCAATAGGATTTCAGACCGCTTCTTAGACGAATATACGGCTTGCTTGTGCTTATTGTTTGATCTCCAAGAAACCATCCTCTGAGCATAGATTGGCTTCTTTGCCTCATAGTTTGACCTCATTTGGCTAAGTCTTGATTCTTTCTTAGCCTCGAAATCAACAGCCATGCACTCGCAACAAGTGCCTTTATCTGTGTAACGCTTTGAAATATGCCCATGCTTACAGGGTCTACCAGTAAAGTAAAAACGCTCACCAAGTTCTTTTGCCTTGGCACGTTCTGATGCTCTACTCATATTTCGCCTCCACATCTTCAGCCGTATTAGCCTCTATTGTAGTCGGTTCACCTAAACCAGTGATATTGATGGTTACGGCACTTCTCTGAGACTTATCCTTTTCAAACAAAGAAACAGGAAGAGTCCTATCTAAACACATCTTTAAAGCTACTAATTGATGGGGATGGTCATCATTAAGGGCTATCTCTATCACCTTCTGAGCAACATCCTTACCCCCACTCCTAATCATCAACTCCTTAAGCTCCTTGAGCCTCTGGTGGTCTGTCTTAGGCAGTACTAAGGGAGGATTGTCAGCAAACCTCTGTATGGTCATCTTGACGCTTCCCTTGGGTCTTCCTCTTCCTCTTTTCAATTGTTCCATTGGTTCTCCTTGGAATTGTCAATTTAGCTTTTTCGGTATAGGGGATGTACCACAAATATCTACCAACACAACCTACCCCCTCCCCCCCCATACATTCTCTACACCTAGGGTTTCTACTACCGTCTATTTTTACAGTACTGTCTCTATGTACAGCATAGGGTTTACCTTACTGTGTTTCTATCCAGTTCCTCCAAATGAGAATCGTTCGCATTTAAAGGTTATGCGTTTTTTGCATAAAGTGTGAAAGAGGGCGATGCACCATTTTGGGTAGTCTTATCTTTCTAAGTGTTAACCCTTATCTATCCTTCTATTAGTGTTTACCCTACCTTAACTGTTGACCTCTCTAAGTTGGGGCTATCTGTTGTTGCGAGACCTATATTTAAAAAACTCAATTCCATATCTGGGCGAAAACCTAGATTGTGGGCGTGACTGTATAAATCCAATACGTTCTCAAACCCTCTACATAAATTGCCCTTTCCCGCTGATAGCAAGACCATCCTTTGAGGGTCTGACAATGTTCTTTGAAAATATCGGGTATTAGGTTTTGAGGGTCTTCCCATGTTTTCCTCACAATTTAATAAATTTAAATAATTGTATACCTATGTTCTCAGGGTTTCTACTGATAGGGTTTTGGAGGGGTCAATAGAATCAACAAGTTACGAGAGTTGGCACGATTCTGTTATGCTATATATGTGAGAGGGTAGATTTTTAGGCTCTCTCTTTCTATCAACATTTTATAAAAGGCGTGAATGATTATGACTAATACCAGAGAACAATGGCTCGCAAACGCAACCACAGAGCTTAGAAGCCTCTTTAAAGCCAATGGGGTAGACCTACCCTTAGAAGTGCGCTCAAGTTGCGGCTTTCCCTCAAAATCTGCCCTTTCTAATAAGAATCGCAGAATTGGCGAATGTTGGTCAGCCAGAGCATCAGCCGATAGCCATGCGGAGATTTTTATCTCTCCCACAATCAGCGATTCGATGCGGGTTCTGGATATCTTGGCGCATGAGCTTGTCCATGCTTGTCACCCTAACGATGGACACGGAAAACTGTTTAAACGCACTGCCTTGGCAATCGGCTTAGAGGGCAAAATGACCGCCACAGTTGCGGGTGAGAAATTCAAGCTCTGGGCTTCACCTGTTTTGGAAAGGCTTGGCATTTATCCTCATGCTGACTTGATCCCTTCAAATGCTCAAAAGAAACAATCAACCAGAATGTTGAAATGTGTTTGCCGTGATTGTGGTTACACAGTTAGGGTTGCGGGTAAGTGGATCAATGAAATGGGTGCGCCTCATTGCCCAGATCATGGGGAAATGCAAAGCGTTTAAACAGCTTAGAGGGAAGCTCGAAAGGGCTTTTCTGTGCGCTGTTGCACTATATCGAAAGGCTTAAATTATGTCAGCAATCACTAACCCAGATCACATTGCACAAATGCGAATCCTCACCTTGCGCCAAGCTCTAAGGCTTGAAATGTTAGGCATGAAAAAAGGCGGTCGCAGTGCTTATGCAATCCTCAAGGCAGAGGGCTACAAAGGCACACGCCAAGCAATATTCGATCAACTGACAGAGCAGAGAGCCGAGTGGCTTGGTGAGAGCGTTTAAACAGTTTCTCTTGAGCCACTGTGACAGAGTGGCTTTGGATGCACTGTTGCATTATTTGAAAGGCGTTAAAAATGACATTCGATTTTGAAAATATGGTTCAGGCTTGCCGATGGAATGCTCTACACAATGCGGCAAAGACTATGCGTGAGAGTGGCGGTGGCTTTGCGGGGTCTATGGCAGAGGCTTGGCAAAAGGCAGATAAAACAAATAAGACCAGAATTGAGGAGGCTTTCCCTGATCTGTTTTTCAGGTTTATGGGGGAGTCTGATCGTTCTTATTTTGGCGACAAGATTCACTGAGAGCGTTTAAACATCATGCAAACTTATACTTGGAAATATTTAGTCTGCTCAATGGCTATCACTGACCTTGCCGACCTTGAGATGAATGGATCAATCCCTAATGATTGGAAATTCACATTTAAAAAAGGCTCAACGCTTTACGATGAGGTGGGATCAGCATGGCGAGAGAGATCAGAAAACACAGTCTATTTGTGCCATAAAAATGCGCCCGAATCCAAGCAACGATGGGTTCACCCAGATACGATGATTGACGTTTATAAGGTATCACCATGAAAAACATAATTTACGACTTGTTGACTTGTATCGGGTTGGGGCTTGCCCTCTGTGTGGGTTTGATGGCTTATTTCGATATATTGGTTAAGTGAAATTCCAACGGGTAGGCTCACGGGTTGGGTCTATTCGGTGCAATGTCGCATCATTTAATAGGTGTTCAAAATGTCAGCTTTTATTGTTTCCGATTCACACATCAACGCTCTGGTTCGGTATGCCTCAAGGCATAAGGTGGGCGTTTCTTATGGCGCAACAGTAATGCGTTTAAACGCTTTCGGCAATGAGCAAGCGGTGGCGCAGATTCTTTTTGAAGAAAACGTGAAAAGCGTCAACTATCGCTATGGCGAGAGCGAAACCACACAAATAGATTACGACCGAGGCGCACCCATTCTCACGGCTATTCAAGCGATCAAAGCGGCTCAGTGCTTGCGCTATCAATCTTGCGAGCATCCAGAATTTGAGGACTCTCTGGCTTCTAAGTTTATCGAGGCGATCATCTCTAATGCAATCCCTGACTTAGACGGATACGACACGGCTCAATGGGCTATTTATGACGAGGTGTCAGCATGACTTCATTTTATGACTTACCTGAAATCGTGCGCTTTCAAGTGTATGGCGCATTAACTGCCCTTGACTGCGAAACTGGTCAAAGTGGTGGCTCTGGTCAACTCTGTGTTGCTGTTGCTAGGGGCAAATTTGGGGAGCTTTGCAAAGCATTGGACAAGTTGGGTTTTGATAATGTAGACAGTTATTACTTCCCGCTTGGTACTGATAAACCGCCCATGCACATGCGGCACGACTCCATTCGATATGGTGGGCAACATTGCAACTGGTTTTATGCGACTTTTAAAGTAAAAAGCGAGGTGTCAGCATGAGAAAACCTCCAAGTGGCTTCAAGCCCAGATCATTTGACGAGCGCATTTGTGATCTCGACCATTTGCAATTTACGCACAAGAAACGAGCTAAACGAGGGTTTTATTATTGGTCAGAAAAAAGCCCCGACCAAATATTGCACGAGTTTCATTTGTCAGACTTTGCTAAGTGCAGAGCGTTTAAACAACTTAAGGTGAAATTATGACTAAACAAGATATTAAAGAGCTTGCAGAAAATGCTTTGCATGAGGCTTGCCGACACATTCAAGACGCCTTAGGCGTAACAACTGGCGACACTGCGGGTTTGTTTTTCTGCGGTCAACAAGAGGATGAAATCCACGAAATTCTCTGTCGTTATATAGACGTTGAGTTAATGTTTAAAACTTCCGAAACAGAATAAAATGGATAATAAAATGACCTTTAGAACCTTCCTCATTGAGTTTTACCCATACCCTGATTGTGTTCACGCTGAATATGACGAAACAAGCTCAGAATCTTTAGAGGATGCGGTGGCTGAACTTAAAAAGTATCACCCAGAAGCAGAGATTTTAAACACCTACATACACACAGCGTGTTTAAACGACCTATGATTTATGCTTGCATCGCTCTAATTCTGCGAATACTTAGCGGGAAACGCTAAACCCTCAGACCCTCTTAGGAGGGTTTTTTCTTGTCTTGCGTAGGTTGGGATGGACAAGCCCTCAAAAGCGCCTAGAAAGGGCTTTTAGAGCCTTTGGTGGGCATTTCCTCGCACAATCTGCGAATGGTCTCATTCAATGCGTCAATTTCTAGCATTTTACTGATAGCCCAAGCCCTACGTTGCCCATGCCATCCCATTACTGGATTTCGGTGGCAATCGACACATAATGCAATGCAAGTGTATTGAAGCCCTTGTTTGTAATGGTGGGCTTCGCTTGGTGGTGGTGCTTCACAGACTGAACACGGCAAAGACTTGACCCTTGCAAGGTGTAGCCTCTCCTTTGCGTTCAGTTTGTTATTCATTGGGTGGCTTTTTGTTCGATTCGGGCAGAGTATTGCTCTGTTCGCCACACCTCAATGCGAGCCTGTGCCGCAGTCATGAGCCAACGAAAACGCTCCTCTTTCTCCACGGCTTCCCTGATTCCTTCGAGTATTTCGATGTAGTCAGCGTGAGCATAAGCAAAGGTTTCTTGCTTACCAAGAACTTCTGTTCCCGCTTGGCTTGCCAGTTGAGCCTTGCGTGATTTTCTGAATTCTTCCAAATACATTCTGTCGGCCTTTGCTTTTGCATACAGTGGCGCAGTGTCAATCAAGAATTGGATTGCTTTGGTGGGTTCATTCATGTTATTTCAACTACTAGGTTGCCGTTTGATCTAATGTAATCTTTGGTCTTTTGGATGTATTTCTCAAAATCCGACCTTGTAATGCTTGATTGTTGTAAATCGGCATATTGGATTAAGTCCCTTACCGCTTGGATTCCCTCACCCGATAAACCCATTTTCTTTGTCTTTTGGTAGCGTTCGGATGCCTGGTGCAATGCGTCTTGTGCTTTTTGGCAAACAGGCATAACCTCATCTTTTCCGATGTTGTTTCTAGCCATCGTTTCGGATAGGTTTAGAACATCGACAAGGGTTCTCCAGTCATGGATTGTTCCTTGTCCCTTGGTCATGGCTTCTAGGGCTGAATATTCCATCATTCTGAGCTTGTCTAGTTTGTCTCTGTGAGTGATTGAAGCACCCACGATGGCGTGAGTACATGGGTCAATCAATGCCCAAACCTTACGTTTAGTGCGTTTACGCATCTTCTCTCACATAAATAGCAAAACTGGCACTTGTGTCGCCAAATGGTAATTGTTCTATTTTTTTGGCAATACGCTCACGCTCATTCTCCGCAATCAGTTTGGCAAAGGCTTGCAGTTGCTCGGTGTAAAACGAGTAAATGTATTCACCACTTGGATGAACACCAAAGGAGGCGGTCTGTTTCGCCATCTTTTCGAGTTCATCTAGTTTCATACATCCTCGGTCTTATAGTTGAGCTTATGGTGCTGAAAGCGCATTGCCGCCTCGCACTCCAACTCTTTAAAAGACTCGTCACTTAGCAAACCGATACAGTTACGCCCCTCGAACCACACTTCCCGCACAGACTCATTAAAGGTTGAATCAAGGTCTTGCTCATATTCGTAGACTACTGTTACGACTTCGCTACCCGCACCTACTGTTGTGTCAAATTCCCATGTATTCATAATTTACTCCTGTTAAAAATTAAATGTTATTCCTATTTTGGAATATTTTGAATAGGGATAAACCCTTAGTCCAAGCATTCTTTTACACAAACATCTATTCCTGATTGACTTGAGTAAACCTTCGTTACATGGATGTTTACGATCTGAGTGTCATCTATGTAAACAACTCCATTCATTGCATCTTCTACGCTTTTCAGCACATTAGACGCATCTGGCTTCTTAATTGGTTTCTCAAGGCCGTTTAAACAGTCTGCCACTTTCTTTTTTGAGTAAGACTTCGGGATTGGCGCTCGAATATACAGATACAGATTTACAGGCGTTTCCAGTGGTTCGGAACTTCCCATTGCTTCTGTTGCGGCTTCTTTGATTAAAGATTCGTAGGTTCTAGTTTTGTCAGGGGTGTAAGTCTGGACAAAGTTTCCCCGCCTAGCGTATCTTGCTCTTTGTTTGCCAACAGGGTCAGCATCCAATTTAAAAGTCACCATGAAAGTCATATCAGTGTCCCATCTTTGATTCTGTTCATATATTCCCTTATGCGATCTCTTGCACCAGTTCCATAGATTCTCTCTGCTCTCTCAAGTCTCGCCCTGATTAGGTCACGATTCTTTGATGTTTCCCAATTTCGATACAGCTCTCTTGCCTCGGCTTGCTCAAGGATTACTCTATCGCTTGCGCCTTGAATGTTTCTTCTACTCCAAGTCACCAGTTAGCTCCAATGCTTTGTTTATCAGGTGTAAGGGGTAAGGAACACCCTCTTTCACTCTGTCCAAAAGTCTCATTGCTTCAAAGTAATTCATACAAATAAAAGTTGTTGGGTTTTTACAGTTGTTCCAGAGTCGTATCTCTGAGAATCACCTTTGGGATACGGCATAACTTCGTATTTCAGCTTAGATCGCATGACTTTTTTATCAGTCTTTGACCCGTGAAAAATGATGTAACGATGTTTCCTAGATCGCTCAACATAGTAAAAGTCATCGCCATGAAGTTCTTTTATTTCTGCCAATGTCAGACCATCACCAATAGTTTTAGCGTGTTTATGCTCTTGACCTTTTATTGTCCAATCAATTCTGTTTGCTGATAAGCCCGTGTAAAGAAAATTGGTGGCTTGGTAAACATAGCCAATATGACCTTTGCTTGTGTCGGCAAATGAAACCACAATCATTGGTTTCGGAAGTAGTTTGATTGAGTTCGAAACAAGGAATGATGCTTCGTTTTTGTGGTTGTCCAACAAACATACTCGGTTTAACTCCAAAACTTTGTCTGAGTATTCCTTTCCACAGATTCCCATGCAAAGTGGTGGCGATGCGGGAATCCCATAAGTTACTACGCCAACCAGAATGTCATCTTTGTAAAGCCCAAACGCAAACATTATTTGTGGCATCCGCTTGGCATAGTGTTTTTCAAGCAACCAAGGCTCAACTTCAAAGTTGTTTATTGGCAACACTTTCATGCTTTATTCCATTTATGTCGCTCAAGCCACTTTTTCGCCTTCTCTTTAGCATCTAGTGCCGCTTGCTTGTCGGCTTGGGTAGATTGCTTCTCGATCTGCAAAACCTCTTTGGTTGGGATATGTGGCCCTTGGTTGCACAGATTCCTAAACTTAATCGCACTCGGAATAAACTCACCCTCTAGTTTGGCAATGGCAAAGTCCATGCTTGGGCGGTATGTCAGGAAACGACCTAGTTGGTTTTTCCACTCTTGTCTAACAAACTCTGGGTCTATGCCGTCAAAGTGGCGGTTAAATGGTGTTCCAAAGATAGCCATCATTCTCGCAAAGATGTAATCTAATCCTTGGTCTGCTGTACAGAAATCAGTTTCCGAGTAGTTTGACATTTCCACCTCCAATTAAGCCTCTTGTTAAACCAGAAATAACCCGTTGATTCATCTGGCCTGTTTTGCTGAGATTCTTTTCCTCGGGCTTTAGCCACTCAGCTTGCAAACCTTGAGAACCCCTAGAACACCAAACTGCAAGAAAGTCGTTCAAGGACATATTTGCTTTAATTGATTCTTTTCTCGCACCATCAAGTACAGTTTCTGTTACGGGAGCTTTCTTGGCTTTCCTGAGTTGCTTCCAATCATCCCAAATTTGTTGGTCAACATCTGGAGGGCAAGCAACGCTAGTTGCTCTCTTCTCTACTTGGTTATTGGTTATTGGTTTATGGTTAGTGGTTAATGGTGCATCGTCACCCGATGATGTGTTCTTGATGGGTACATCATTACCCCTTAATGTACCTATATAAACATCTATGGACGATGCCAAATAGTGAAATATAAAGTCTTCTTTATTGACTAAATTCTTCAATGTTGGGTTGTCCCTGATAAACGCACCATAAGCAGAAACTGCCTGATGTTTTCGGAATTCTGCTATTTCTTTGTCGGCACGAACGTTGATAAACCCATTTTCTGTGGACAAAAAGAATTCGTTGAGGACTGTTAAAACATCCTCCTCGTGATCCCTCATGCCAATGTGCCTAGCGGCATCCCGATGCTTAATCGGTTGTTCATGGAGAAAATAGAAGTCAAGCAATCGCCTGTATGCCAAATCTTCATAGAGTGAAAGATGGCGTGTGTGACTCATGTAGTCACCAATGTGAAACTTGTAGAAGTGCATGATTACCGCTTTTTTAACCACCCTTTAAAGGAATTGCCAGCAGGAGAAGGGTTAACTCTTTTCGGTTGGGTAGCAACTCCCGACCTAGCTGGATTCCATAATATCAAACTTATTCTACTTTGTAAATCAAATAAATTGATTATTTGTGATTTCATTTGTTGTTTGTTTGCCAAGCAATCGTTTAGCTTGAGAGTTCATAGAAGCATACTCAGACTTAGAAAAGATGCCACGAGCGTTTCTAATGTCAAACGGGGTTAGCAAGTCACGAGACTCTTCTACTGGTTTATCCTCAACCATGTGTGGCTCTAGGGTGTACTTACAAACCCATGACCTGCCCAACTTTATCTTTTCAACTGTGATTCTTTTCTTGTGGTGCAGATGTTTGCAGGCAGCCACAATATGTAGTCTAGGGATGCCAGTTAGGTCTTCTATTTGGTAAGAAGTTAGCGATCCATTCTGTAATGCTTGAATGACTGATTCTTGGGTCATTTGTATAGGTTCTCTAAGTTAATTGTTCGGTTTAGATGAAGTTCTAGCGTTCTAGCAAGCAAAGCTGTTACAGCCGCATCAAAATCCTCTGGTTCGGTTGTATAAGCATCTGCCATTGTTTGAGAGTACCCAAGCAAGGCTTCAGCGCATCTTTTTTCAAGTATTTCAGTTTTCATACTCAGAATACTACTGTTGTTTTTATGCTTGTCTATTAGGGTTTATCCCTAGATATTTCTTGTAAAACCTGTGGCACATTATCGGTGTGGGCAAACAGTAACCCACGCTTAACAGGAGTAAATATGCCGATTCTTAATGGAAAAAAGGTTGTAGACCTAGAGATAGATGGAGTGGATAGCGGAGATTATCCAGATTTCTGTAACGCTTACTTCTCAAGTGGATGCTATGAAGATGGAACACCATTGACAGACGATGAGTTAAACAAGCTCACCGATCTGGCGGGTGATGTTTTGTGGGAGATGGCTTTCGATAGTCTCATATGAAAACACTATTCCAGTTCTTTGTGGAAGAGTTCTCAGACATCCACTACTGCCCCTATTGCCTGGCAATCAAGGGAGATAAAATAGTTTGCTGCCAAGAAGCAGACTTTATCGAGTTCAAGGATTTATATCCTGAACAACAAAAAGAGATTATTCAACAAGAGTTAGACGAAAATCAAAGGAGTTAATCATGGGTGTACATAAGAAGTTAATGGAAGCAAGATTACTCTTGCAACACGCTCCACTCAAGAAGTCGGGCCACAACAAGTTTGCAGGGTACTCTTACTTCGAGTTGGGTGACTTTCTGCCAACAATCAACTCAATCTTCTATAAGACTGGATTGTGCGGTGTAGTGTCGTTTGGCAAAGAGTTGGCTAGTCTGACCATCACAGACACAGAAGACGGCTCAGAGATTGTTCTGACAAGCCCTATGGCAGAAGCCAATCTAAAGGGATGCCACCCGATCCAAAACCTTGGTGCGGTAGAAACGTATACCAGGCGGTATCTGTGGGTTTCAGCAATGGAAATCGTAGAACACGATGCGCTAGACTCTTCTGCCCCTTTGAAGGAAGATAAGGTCATCATTAGCCCGACTCAGGGTGCAATGGATAATATTCCCCCAGAGGAAGTGCAGTACTTGCAAGAGATGGCAGTTGAATTGATTGCCACTTGTGAGCATGGTGATCCCAAGGCAGCTTGGGTTAAGTTAGAGGGAGAGAACCTAGACGATCAACAAAAGATTGCTCTGTGGACACTCCTACCTAGTAAAGTGCGTTCAGCTTTGAAAAAGGCTAAGGAAATTTAATATGGACAATAAAGCAAATCATCGGGACAACTCAGGGGTCTTGTTCAAATCCGACAAAATCGAGAACGAAAGGTCTCCTCAGTACAAGGGGAATATTACAGTAGATGGCAAAGACTATTGGATTTCCGCTTGGATTAAAGAAGGAAAATCAGGCAAATTCATGGGGTTAGCAGTATCTCCTAAAGAAGAATATAAGCCCAAGACTTCTGAGAGGTCTAAGGCTACTGGCTTTGATGACGAATCTTTGCCCTTCTGAGTTAATATAAACCAGAGGGGAGAGCTGTGCAAAGGATTTTCCTAGCTTGCAGATGAGCAGTTTTCCCCTCACCCAATAGGAGTTAATAATGGATATTAAGAGTGCTTTCGACAAGATATTTCCTAACTTTCCACGAGTTAGAACTACAGACCCTCTCACTTCATTTGAAGCAGCAGAGTCTATCAAGCCAGTAGTCAACAAACACTATGAGATCATTCTGGAGTGTTTACAGACCTATGGTGCGCTTGGAAAGGATGGCATCTCATCTCTGACCAAACTAGAGAGCAATCAAGTTGCAAGACGTTTAAACGAGATGCAGAAGATTGGTCTTATCCATTTAACTGGTAAAACAGTTAAGTCAAACTCAGGTAGAAACGAAAGAGAATGGTCAGTATGATAGAAAAACCACCTTATTCAAAGATTAGTTACCCTTCTGTGCCAAACAAGGATTTCGTATGGTCTTCAGGCTCTGATGTTCAAGCTATTTGGAGAAAACATGGATGGACTCCACCTTCAGAGAAGATGCTGCCACCACCGCCTGAGAAGTACCAAGAGCCTCTTCGTAGGGTTAGATGACTAGAGAAGCATTGAAGCTGGCGCTGGAGGCGTTTGAAGATTTGGGAATGAAGCACTTTGAAAATACAGGTGAAGTGCTTTACAAAGAGACATTCACCGCCATCAAAGAAGCCTTGGCACAGCCAGAGCAGGAGCCTGTGGCGTGGATGTGTGCCGATGAATCTTTGATTAACAAAGGTTATGCAAGGTTCTCTCATGTTTGCATGGGTGACTGGAAGATTCCTGTCTACACCACTCCACCACAGCGCACATGGGTTTGGCTGACAAATGAGGAAATTAAGCAGATGGGTCTGAGCAACTACATAAAAGTTGTGCGTGAAACTGAAGCCAAACTCAAGGAGAAGAACAATGGATGACGGCTATTACTGCGTTATCTGTGGGCGGTACATCGAGGCCGTTGATGGTGTGGTGGTGCATGACAACGTGCCGCACCCAGACATGGCGTTTGATGACGAGGAGAAGCCACAATGAATGAGCAACTGATGACACAAGAGGAGCTGGCATTCCGGTGGAAGATCAGCGAGGCGACACTGGAGCGCGACAGATCGCTCAAGCAGGGTGTTCGCTACCTCAAGATCGGCGGACTGATTCGTTACCGACCGCAAGATGTTCTTGAATATGAGGAGGCCTGTATGCACGAACCGAAAGCAGCCAAACTCAAGGAGAAGAACTCTTAGGTCAGAACTGCTAGTGCGTGATTGATATGCTTTTCCCGATCTGCAAGACCGATGAATCCACCATTTATTTTTTTGGTCATCATCTTGTAGTCTCGGGAATCAGCATACTGATTTAGCTTATGCGTAGACCAGAAAAAGCCTGCTGTGAGTGCAGCGTACTGAGGTGTAGCCACTAAGTCAGGCTGCATCACAAAGTCCTCTCCTAGTGCTTGTCCTGCGTGATAGTACCCTGCATGGCCTGTGGTCTGGAAAAGACCTCTGCCTCGAAAACGAAATCCATCCCCTGAAGCCTCATCCCTGTTACCCATTCTGTTGGCATAAACCGAGTTAGCAATCTTCTTAGGATCACGCTCATATTGCTTGGCAAACTCTAATGTTGGGAAACGCTTAGGCCATACCTTCATCAAGGTTTCTGCACGATAGTTCAGGTTTTCAACAAGCATTTTGAAGTTTCCACTCTCGTGAGCTGCTTGACCAATAAAAGCCGCTTGGCGAAAAGGAGTAGAGATGTCAAACCTGTCGAAAGTGGTGTTTAGTGCCGCTTCCCATACAGGAT
>Ga0315909_10005878_pt1 | contig 13969 bp, 9 predicted proteins | sample LakEriMetagenome_11_FD_203527 | JGI IMG/M metagenome (GOLD analysis project Ga0315909, IMG submission 203527) | Freshwater fungal communities from buoy surface, Lake Erie, Ohio, United States - Buoy 2 MA125 | ecosystem: Environmental > Aquatic > Freshwater > Lake | place: USA: Lake Erie, Ohio...
ACGCCTTCTGGGCGAGTGGGTCGGAGTGGTCACCACCCGGAGCCACGAAGTAGCTCTGGAGGGTCTGGCTGTCGCCAATCGCGTAAGCGTCTGGTCCGAGGAACAGAGCGTTGTACACGTTGCCGCTTGAAGCACCAGCGGTCGCGTAGACCTTGGCGTCCGAGGAGACGATGAAGCGCACGCCTGCGAACATACCAATCTCGCCCGTGAGCAGGTTGGTGTTGTCCACATACTTGCGCGACTCGATCCAACCGTTTACGCTGGTGTCTGACACGAGGTCATACTCCTGCGCAGGGTGGATGATGCAGCGGTACGTGCCGTCAGCGAACTGAGGAACGTTGCTGCCCTTGAGGCGAGCGACCATCTGCTTAACGAACGCTCCCGAAAGGACGCCCGCCGCAGCGACCGCGCTGTTCGCCGTGTTGGCGGTCAGCGTGGTTGCACCCGTGGCGCCGAAGACGGCGCTGGTGAGTGCGGAGCTAAAGATCTCGTCGCGGACGAGGTGGTCCATTGATCGAACAGCCTTGTAAGCAACACGCTCAGCAGCGATGCTGATGAGGTCGTGTGGCGAGTCAAGGTTGGCGAGGTCCGAGACCGCAACCGTCGCGCCGTACTGCGCAGCGGTGAAGAACTCGGATGAAATCGTGAGGGCATCGTCCGTTGGGGCGACACCTTCCGAAAGAACCGTCGTGCTAACCGCGAGGTCGGCATAACGAGCGTAGCGAAGGGTGTTCGTACCCTTGATGAAGCGAGCAGGGACGTACATCCCTGGCATCGCGTGAACGGCACGTGCGCGCAGTTCCTCTTCAGCCCGTGCAGCGACAAGCTGCGTGACTAGATCGGAAAAGTTTGACGTGCCGGTAGTCGTGGTAGCCATTGTATGCTACTCCTTCTTACTCAGCGAATGGATTTCCCAACGCCTTCAGAGCATCAGAGATACTCTTTGAGTTGGGCTTTTCAGTTGGCGCGGCAGTTGCCCGACGCGCATTGTTTGGATCCACTGGCGAAGGGGCCGACTCTGGGGTAGCAGCGGCACTAGCCTGCTTCACGAAGCTTTCCAGCGCAGCAGCGCGGCCAACCTCATCAAGATTGCTGGTGTCCTTTAAGAACTGATACGCGAGTGGGTATTCCCGTGCTAGGCGCTCTTCCTTCACAGCCCGCTCGGCGGTTGCAGCCTTCTGCTCAAGTTCTCGAATCTTGGCTTGCGCCCTCTCGAACTCAGACATTGATGCCTGCTCCTGCTCTGCCTTCCAGCGTGAAAGTTCTTCCGCCTTAGAACGGAACTCATCGAGTTCCTTCTTCGTTGCGGTGAGTGCCTGATCCTTGCCTGCTAGGCGCTTCTTCCAAGTGGTAACATCCGCCTCGTTCTCAGTGGGAACAGCAGCAACCTCTGGGGCTACTACCTCATCCGACTGAACCGGGGCGCTGTTTACGACTTCGTCAGCCACAGCATTTCTCCTTTTTCTAATTCCTCCCCCGCACAGCGCGGAGGTTAATTCTTACCTTGTAGGATTTCGAGGACATCTGGTGCGCCCTCGGTTAGATCTGGGGTGTCCTTGATAATGTCGTCAGCGGCGTTGAACCCCATTCGCCACGTACCAGCAATAGATGCTCCGACAACCTGCTCGAATGCAGCCTGTGGGATATTGGCCACATCAAGACCTTCGCCCTTAAGACCTTCGCCGATGACGTACTTGCGGAAGGTTGACGAGAATCCAAAGCCGATGTTGTCTGGCGTATATGGGACAAGCCACGTCAAAAGCATCCAGGCTTCTGGATTGTCCTCAATCCACGTCCTGAACTCTGGGTCGTACTTCTCTGCCGCAATGACGGAATCAGAGACGCTGTCCAGTGCCTGTAGTCCAAGGAAGAGTCGGTCGCCGCCAAGCTTTCCTGGGAATGGTGTCTTGACCATTAAGCGGACAAACTCAGGGATAACCTTGCCGACCATATAGGACAGCGGATAAAGGGCAAGGAGCGGATGGTTAAGGCTGCGCTCCCACCAGGCTCGGTTTGGATCAAAGTAAATTGCACGACGCGCCCGCTCACCCTCTCGTGCCGCAGCAGTTCGTGCTGCCTCAACGACGTTCTGGTATAGCATTCGTTCTTCTGGTGTCTTGAGCGCAATGAGTCCGACCTTCTCTCCTGCTTTGATCAGTTCGCGCATTGCGATAGGATCTGTTCTTGCAATGAAGTCAAGTCCGATGTAGTAAGCAATCTTCTCTGGGTCGGATGTGTTAAGGAACTTTCCAACCGACGCAATGACCTGTGGGGATTCGTCGTTGAGAACGCCGTACAGCCTTCGCGCCATACCCTTAGAAATAATTGCCTCAAGCGCACTTTGCTTTCGGTCGTCAACCGCGAGAACGCTTCTCTTTACTGCGAGACCAACATCCCTAACGCCAGCCTGACCTTTTGCCAACTTGCCGAGGGCTTCCATTACCATTGGTTCTTTATTGGCAATACGAATCGCAACCCCATTGGAGGATTGCATAAATGCAGTCTGTGCGTCGCCAACTTGGTTGTGCTCGGCGAACTCTCCAATTATACCACGTGTTCCAATGGCGTTCTTGTTTAGACCTGCAATGCGTTCTTCACGAACGCCAGCGCCAGTCGTAAACCTAAAGAACGTAGGCTCAATGTTCTCTTGTCCATATCGGAACTGCGGAGCGCCAACGCCGAACCTAAACCTTGGGAAGAAGTTGTCGCTGACGATAGCGATAGCTGGAAACTTCATCTTCACCCACGAGGTGAACTTTGGCATCAACCCGAGGTCAGACAGGTCCCCGTTGTATGCCTTAAAGATGTTCATAAAGACTGTCTTCCAGACATTGTTTGCTGGCACCCCGGTGCGCTCGGAAATGCGAAGGATTGCTTCCTTGCTTAGTGAGGCATTAATTGCCTTGGCAAGTGAGCTGTTGGAGCCGAGTGCCTGCTCTAGGGCAAGACCGCGAGGAAGGATCTGTTGCTCATCGCCAAGTTGCCTAATAACACGAAGCGTTTCGTTGGCCTCTCGTGTTGTCATACCAATACTGTTTGATTCAGTGATCCATCGATCACGAACCTTTTCCGAAATTATCGCACCGTAGCGACGTCGGAAGGTGTAGTTCAATGCTGACTGTACAGCGTTGCGCTTGTAGGTTAGTGTTGCCTGACCAAGGCTGGTCGGGTCAACAAAGACATCGTCTACAAGGTCGGCAAACGGAGAGAAGGCGCGAGACTGATACTCGCGTCCGATCTTGTCGGTCAGGGTCATCACCCTGCCAATGACGCCATCCTCTGGCGCAATGCCAAGTTCATACCCTGCTGCCCGTGCTTCATCTTGGTACTTGAGCGCCTGTGGTGTCAACTCGATAACGTCATCTTCTGTAATGCCACGGACGAATGACTGCTTGTTCTCATCAAGATACTTGGAGAAGTCCTCGGCAAGTTCGTCGGCATTAAGGCGAGCGAGGTTCTTGCCACCGAATGCCTCGTATAGATCGGAGTATTGATTTGCAGCGTCGCCAACAATCTTTTGGATAGCTGCTGGATTCCCCTTGGCAGCCTCAATCGCAGCCCGAAGTTCGTCCGCACGACCCTGTGTAAGCGAGCGTGCGGAGATTAGGGTCAGTCGCTGGCCAGGTCCACCCTTGAACGTCTGTCGAACCGTGGCAATACCTTCGGCCAGGCGACCAAAGGAAGACATTCTTGTAAGATCAAGGAAGTCTAGTGCATCGTCTACCTGCCCGCCTCGGATAGCTGGCGCGATTACTTCATCAAAGAGTCGTCCACCCTGCTCTGCGCTAAGGCTCAGGCCATAGCGAAGATTGGAAACAACGTACTGTCGTGCGGCATCAATGTTGCTTGGGTTTGTAAACGCAGTTAGTTCACGCTTTGAGGCAATTGCTTCTCGCACGCCAGCCGTAGTGACGGCTCGACCCTGGGTCCTCGCGCGTGTGGAAAGCAGGCTCTCCGCTTCCTTTGGGCTCTTGACGAGGATGGCATTTCGCTGAAACTTGCTTTGGTATTCGTTGGCAACCTTGATGAGACCCTCTTCTCCATCTGACTTCAAGACCTTCAGGACAAGTTCCTCGACCTCTCTAGTCCTGAACCCCATTGCCATAAGAGTGTTAACCAAGCCATCATCTCCCTCGGCGATTGGCTTGTTCAAGATCTCAATTGCCTCATTGACAACTTGTTTCTCATTGGCGGCATTCAGCCGTGGCTTAAGTGTGGCAAGGTCATCGGAGATTGAAACGACTAGGCTTTGCGAACTTCCACGAACGGCAAGAGCAGACTCTTCGGCTACGAGTCTTGCGGCACCAGCCTTGGCAAATCGACTCGCAGTGTATGAGGTTAGGCGCGAGGCTTCTGAGACGACTTGATCTGCGTCTGAGCCAGCAACGCGGGATAGGGCGCCAACATACTTCTTGGCGTTGGATGCTTTGTAGGCAAGCTCGAATACACCTGGAGCCTTTCCAGCAAGGAATGTGGAGACAGCGCGGGCAGACCCACTGGTCATACCAGTGATGGCATTGTAAACTGCGCCGACTGGTTGCCACACCTGCCAGAACTTGGCGTCTGGTGCGGCGAGTACTTCTCCAGCCCTTACGGCCTTAGAGAGTGCGCCAGCGCGTGCTGCGCCAGAGGCAATTGCGCCAAATGGAACCCACGTCAATGGATCGGTAACGAGTCCGAGGACAAGGTCGCGTGCGATGTCTGGCTTGGAGCCAAAGGTCAGACCCTCCTTGTAGATAAACTCAGCAATCTCGTCCTGTGTAGCGTTGTTGTTGAGTAGTTGCTTGATTCCGGGAACGTTGTAGTACTCCGCTGCGTTTCCGAACCCGTCCTTAAGATTTCCTTCCATAAGTTTACGGGCGGTGTCCTTGGCGATAAGGTCCTTCTGGACAAACTTGGATGGTGCGCTGATGACCTCAAGTGCAGCGCCTGGAATTCCTGATACCACGTCCCCGACACTAGGGCCAGTTTCCACTGGCTTGAACGATCCAATAGCAGACCCGACACCACCGATAGCACCACCGCCAAGCTCAAGGGCACCCTTAGCAACTCCACCGACAAGCGGGATTGACCCGACAAGTCCAAGGATTCCTTTACCCAATCCCTCAAGGGACTGGCCAAAAGTTTCTGGCTCAGATACGTTTACCGATGCACGACCAATCCCAGGGCCAAATCGGCTCTGCGAACCACCAGCAGCGGACTTACCGACACCAAAGGAGACGTCGCTAAGGATTGATGAAACCTGCTGACCGCCGCTACCTTTGCCGAAGATGCTTGGCATTACCGAGCCGTCCTTCCACCTAGGGGCGTTACCGCCCTAGTTGTAGTTCTTGGTGTTGAGATTGTTCCACTTGCGCGCTCGCCAGCTCGGAAGTCAACAAACGGCTGCGCCGTCAGAGAGAGACCAGCGCCTGGCGATGTGGTCCTTGGTGTTCCCTTTGGAAGCGGTCGAACTGAAAGCGGACCTACTTGGCTAGTTGGGGCAAGTTGCCTTGGAGCAACCGAGGTTGCGCCAGATCCAGAAGACCCAGGAATTCCTGGTAGAACAAAGTTAATTCCAGCAGATAGCGCACCACCTACCGCGCTTGGGATTCCGTAGGCAAGAGCACCGCCAGCCTGTAGCGCACCCTGTCCAACACCACCAGCCAACTTGCCAAGCTCACGGAAAAATACGTTAGCTCCACCAAGAATTCCCTCAGCGCCCTCACCAAGAACTGAAGATACTCTTTGGTTTGCCGCAAAGTCAGCCGATGATGGAACTCTGCTAAGAGGATTTGGTTTTATATTTGAGACAAAAGCAAGGTTTGCCTTGGCTGACTCTGCCTGTTGCCGTGCCATATCGGCGTTCATCTGAGCAATGCGGACACCTGAGTCTTCCGCTCGACCAGCGATAGAGTTAAGATTGCTTTCAATCTTGTTGATCGTCAACGTCATATCTGCCTTGCCTGGGGTTGAGTCAGGGATAGCAGCCGCAATGTTTCGTAGATTTGTGACCGCACCGTAGGAGCTCTGTACACGAGGATCGTCAGGGGACACCTTTGCATATGGGTTGACTCCTGGGCTCTCTAGAGACTTTAGTGCACCTGGATCAACAAAGTCAGACAGGCTGGCCTGTGTTCCGGTTTTATCCATCCTAATAGACTCAATTGTTGTATATCCATTCTGGTCCTTCTGCACGTTGACGTCAGAAGTAATTAGGGCGTCAGTTGCGCCAGAACGCTTGATCTTAGAGACATCAAATGGTGGGTTAATGTATACCTTTCCTTCTTTGGAGTCGGCATACAGCGTTCCGCCCTTAGTCTCGTAAGCAAATCCCCACGGTCGTGCGGTATCAAGGTTCCCTGCGATAGCGCCATAGATTGGCGTACCCTTGTAGGCAACCGTTACAACCTTTCCCGTAGCGGTCTGTTCGATCTTATAAAGAATACCCGCGCTTGGCGCAGGGACACCAGCAGGGATGTACTCAGTGGAGTACGTTCCGTCGGTGTTTCGCTTGCGGGTGATTACCGTCTGGCCAGTGGAGATCTGCTTGTCAAGGTTTAGGGAAATGCCAATGTTGGACAACTCGGCTGCCGTAAACTTATTATCCCCAGAGTACGATTTTTCGTTGAAGTCTTGAGCGTCGGATGAAAGCCCAGCCTGCGCCCGTTGAGCAGCTTGGAAGTCATCCATATACGTCTTCGGAACGATGCCAACTGTTTTTCCATTGAGAGCAGCATCAAATGCATTTGCTTCATTCTGGATGTTTAGGCTAACCTCTTGCCCTGCCCGGTCAGTTCCCGGCTTCAACCCGCCACCGAACGATGCTGTGGTTTCTCCTCGAAGAAACTTAACCCAATCTTTAGTGACGGCAATCTCGTCAGATGGGATTCCATCAGCGGCAGCCATCAGGGCGTCCTTAAGTTCTGACTGCTTGACGTATCGCTCAAAGGAAACGTCCTGACCAGATACCAACTTGGCGTCGGTTGACACGTCTCGAATTGCGCGAGCGTCATTAACCTTTCCTTGCGATTGAAGTGTTTGGGCATAAGCGTCTGACTTTCCGCGAAGGTCGCCAATAGCGGTCCTGATCTGTGCCTGAACGTCTGGGCTGAAGTCATCAAGCGCAGCGGCAAGCGTCACGGCTGGAATGTCTTGGAAGTTGAAGTTTGGATCGCTTGCATCAATGCCAAGTCCAGGTGCAATCAGTCGCGCGTACTCGTCCACAACCGCCTTGGCGTTATCGTAAGCAGACTCGCGGCTGCTAAGGATAGCTGCTGCGGCCTTGTCGGCAACGACGCGGCGTTGTTCTTGAACGGCGAACTTCGTCTTGGCGATGTTATTCTGTACTGTGTCTAGGAAGTCACCAGCGATGCCCGTCTCGTTCAGCTTGGATCTCCAACCGCGGTAGAATTCTAGAAGCCCCTCGTTTGCCTTCAGGACCTGCTTGTCCTTGGATGGGTTTACGCGAGCAAGAATGTCGCTCTGCTCTCCAAGTTGGTATTCGTAAAGCGATGAGTAGACGTCATACTTTACGTCGTCGTAGAGTGCTTGGTCATCAACGAAGGCGTCCATTGCCTTCTGTGATCGACCCATAAAGTCTTCTTCGCTAATTCGGTCGCCAGCAAGATCGGCGTAGAGGAACTTAGTGACGTAATCCTTTGTGATTCCGTACAGTTCACCATCATAGTCGGACCCTTCTCCCTTGAGGAAGTCAACAATCTCATCGTAGTTTTGGCCTTGGCTGCCATTGAAAGAGTTCTTTAGTTCAGTCCACGTATTGCCAACCTCAAACTCCTTAGCCTGATTGAGGAGAGCGTCGTAATACGCCATCTGGGCGTCGCTTACCTCACCACCGCCAAGCCGTTCGTTCACAAACTTCACGAGGTCGGAATACGACGGGACAGACCCGCCGAACGCGGTCCCCTCGTAGAACGCCTTGAAGAGCATCTGCTCCTCAGCCGCAAGTTGCTGCTGGACAAGCGAACGGATCGTCTGTGAAAGATCGCTTGCGCCAGTTTCAGATCGACCGAATCGTCCTCGTCGTGCCATTATGCTTGTACCTCATTAGTAGCGGTTGGGGCTGGTAGGAGGTTCTCTTCTCCCGGAGCTGCTGCGTTGGCAGCATTTGCTTCAGGCGGCAACTGCGCTTGGTTCTCTGGCTGGTTCAGTGACTGGCTTCCATCCACTGCCCCTGCCAGCGAACGCTGGGCGTTGAGTGCCTGATCTTGTGTGATTGCCATCTGTTCCTGCATTGCGCCCTGCTGCTGCTCCATCTGAGCCTGCTGCTGCATCATCTGCATCTGCTGCATCTGACCAGCAACCTGCGCCATCGTGGCAACAGCGGCTGGGTTGAGGGTGGCATCCGTCTGTTCGTCGCGGATGAGTTCCTTCTCGCCAATTGGATCTTCCACGCCCACGCGGTCCATCGCACGCTCTGCCGACCAGAGTCGGTTCTGCACGAGGTTGATCGCGGTGCTGGCAAGTTCCAGTGTGTCTCGCGGGGTAAGTTCTGGGGCGATGATCTCGATTCGGTATTCGCCAGCAATAAGTCGCTTGACGTCTCGATCCTTCTCTTCCCAGATTCGGGCGCACATCTCCCAGACCTTCTTCATCCACGAGTAGAACACCTTGCGCTTTGGCGCGAGGCGTGATTCGTAGTTTGCAATCAGGGCCGCGATGGCGCGGGACGAACCCAACACCTGCGCGGGCGCAAGGCCAAGGAGCAGGTCGTTAAGACCTGTTGCCACGGTCAACTCTCGGTCAATGCGGGCAATGTATGCTTCGATCTGGAACTGTGGAATGAACGGCTGGATGGCACGGAGTTCGTTGCCTGGTCCAGGCGTTGCCACGCGACCCGGCTTTGGCAGCGCGTTTGGCGGTACCTCGTCAGGCGCTTCGGCTCCGACCAACTGCCACATCTGTCCACCGACGATGGACTGGATCATCTGCGCCATTGCAGTGACCCGCTCGTCCTTCTCGCGGAGGAGCTGCTCAGGATCGTAGAGCGCAGGCTTGCCGTATGGGCTGCCTGGGATCTTGCCGTTTGGCAGGTGGATGTACGGGATCTGTCCGCCGTACTCTGGATGTGCCTCGTTTTTGACGAGGGTGTTGCCCACGTAGATAGCGTTGTACACCAGCGGCGCCTTGCCTGGGCCAGTGGCGACCTTGTACCAGTAGTCGTAGACTTCAATCTGCATCTGCTCGTAGGCAGTCTCGCGTCGGAGCGGGTTGCGCTCAAAGGCGTTTGCCCACACGTTGCCGATTGGGTCGTCGTGGCTGCCACGGCTCGTGTAGGGGAACCACTTCTCACCCTGCTTGACAGGAATGACGTTGACGCCGTAGTCCTCTTGGATGGACTGTGGCGACATCCCGTAGGTGTAGAGTGCCCAGTCTAGGCGGTTGTAATCGCTGTTGCCGAAGCCGAGGTAGAGGTTCTCAGGGCGCTCAATGATGGAGACCTTTGGCACGCGCTCAATTGGATCCCAGTAGACCTTGGCGGCGGTGTGCCCGTAGAGCTCCTTGAGGAGCGCCGCCTGCTCCATCTGAAGGTCCATATCGTTGGCTTCCCACCAACGGAAGTAGATCTGTTCGCGTCGCTGCGCTGCCTGACGATCCTCTGGCGTGCTGCCAGTCGGGACGTAGTTGATGACTGGTCGCACCGCCTGAATCGCCGCAGGGATCTGGACGTAGGCGTGGTGGATGTTGACCGAGACGTGGGCGCGGCCAGCGAGGCGTGCGCTTGGGTCATCGGACCAATGGTCGGCACCGCCGAGGGTGACGGTCTCTGGGTGGTAGAGGTTGTCCATACGGCGGAACAGCGCCTTCAGGCGGTTCTGCTCTGGATCGACCAACTGCTTGCGACCAAGGATCTCTTGGAGGAGCGTGTAGTCGTCGCTGTTCTTTGGGTCAATCTCCTGCGCAACGAGCGAGGACTCCAGCATCTTGAGCGAGGCTGCCTCTGATGGCGACAGCTTATCTACGTTTGGCTGGATGCGGAGTGTGCCCTGACCGCCACGGAGACCAGCGCCGAATGCACCAGGTGCACGCTTGCTGCGGTCTGCGTCAATGTTCGCCTTGAAGTTAATGCTACCGCGTGCCGAGATGCCATCGTTTGGCGTCCCGTTAGGAGCGGTCTGAACCTCCCCACCGAAGACATTGCGCTTCGTTGGGGATGTGGCAATCGGCTTGCCCTTCTCTACTGGGGTGAGGATCTGCTGACCACGGCGCATCTTTGCCGCTTTGTCCAGCGCCTTGCCAATAGATGCAATCTGTTCTGGCGTCGCTACATCGGGGTCGGTCGTATACTGCGCCGGTACGCCTCTCGTACCCTCAAACGCCGCTGGAATCTTACGAACTTTAGCCATCAGTCACTTGCTCCAAAATAGGTGAAGGTTGGATTCTCCACGCCCTTCTCAGGATTCCGCAGCGCGTGTCGCACCGCGATTGCCAGCGCCATTACGGCGTCTTGTTCTAGTTTCTTGTCGTCTAGCCGATACGCTAGAAGTTGTCGCTTGAGTTCGTCCCAAACACCGCCGACTGGCAGTTCGATCTGCCCCTTGTCGATGACCGCTTTGAGGTCGTTGAGGAGTTCCACCTTCTTCGCCTTGGTGCCACCGAAGTCAAAGCCTCGGAGCGGGCGGATCATTGAGAACTCCTGCTGGAAGAGCCTGCCGCCAAGACCAGTGGAGTCCACGATGGTCGTGCAGAAGGCGCCGTCTTGGCTGTAGAGGAGATGGCCCTCGCGGACCATATTCACCACCGCAGAGATGCTCTGCTTCCCGCCGCGCTTCCTGACCCGCACGCCGCGAATCTTGGATCGGCTGGTGATGTCCAGCGTGATCGCCCACGTCGCATCGTGTGAGATGCCGGGATCTACGCCTTGGATGTAGCGGTGGTTCTTCACTGGCTTCACATCATCCTCTAGCGGTTTGTATGCCGCAAGGACTGACTGGCTCCAGAAGAAGGCATCCCTCGCCTCGATGAAGTATCCGTCAATGTTCTGTGGGATGAGGTACTCCGCCTGTTGGCGGATCACGTCGTCAAAGTTATTCTGCGTCAGACCGTACCCGACGTTGTCCCTCGTGGAGAGGCGGAAGGAGATGAACTTGTCATCTCGTGATGGGTTCTCTGGATTCCCGCGTTCCCAGAGTTCTGCGTAATCGTTGATGCCCTCGCTCGGTGTCCCAATGAAGTGGAGCGGACCACCAGTGGAGAGTCGGCGGAGGTTGAGAACCTCTTGATAGATCATCACAAGGTGTGGCTCAAAGGCCGCCTCGTCGAATGAGATGCCGTTCATATCCTTGCCGAGCAGTGCCTTCGCTCGGTCTTGTGTGGTGCGGAAGTGGATGCTTGCTCCACCGACGATTGGATTGAACTTGACCCACGCGTACTCGCCTCGGTACTTCTTCTGGGTGTCAATGACCTTGCCCAGCTCGCGCATTATAGCACATCCGCGACCCTTCTGCGCTGGATGCGAGGAGCCGAGGATTGCCTCGATCTCGCGGAAGACCAGCTCTGCGGTCTCTTGCTGGATGCCTACGTGGTACCACTCGTACGGAGCATCGCTCCAGCGGCGGTAGGACTCTGGGTCTCCTGCGGTGGGGTTCTGTAGTCCTAGTTTGTATAGCGCGTGATGGAGGCACACAACAGCCATAGCAAGAGTCTTTCCTGCACGGTTACCTGCTGATACGACCGTCGTGATGTAGCGCGGGCGGTAGCCCGTTTCGTCACGCTCGGCGCACGCTTTCCACCATCTAACTTGCCCAGGGTTCCCCTTAATACCGAGCCAACGTTCTGCGAAGAACTCGATGTCATCTCGTCCGCGAGCGAGGTCGCGTGCGATGTCAGTGTTGAGCGGCTTCAAGCCTTACTCGCCTTGAGGCGAGATGAAATGTTCTTGGCCTTGGTGCGAGCATCCGCCTTGCTGTTAGCACCCCAAGCCTGAAGCGAGAGAAGGAGTCGGGTCGGGCGCCCCTTCTCGTCGCGTTCAGGACCTGACATATTGCCCATACGAGCGAGGAACGAAGCGCGGCGGGGATTGTCTCCACTCTTGACCGGAGCCTTAAGTGTCCCGCCTGTCTGCGCTTTATACGAAGCCCGACCCTTGGCATTCAACCCGCCCTTGGGGTTCTGCCCTTCTTTACGTTGCCACGCTGCGCTCTTCGGCATTACTTCACCTCATTGTGGAAATACAAAGTCCCAGGAAGGAACTTGATGGACTGGGCGACGGCGGCAATCCTGTTGATGAAGGTGCCGTCTGCCTCATAGTGGCGGTCTGTGTACCCAGCCTTGCGGGCCACGTCAACCTTGGCGATGTAATTGCCAGAGGTGGAGCTCCCAAGTTGGAACCGTGGAGTAGCCGCTTTAGACCACCCGCAGTATACCACATCGTTGCCAAGTTCCGCTTGCCACATCATCTCCGCGATGTAGTGCGGGTCGTAGGAGTCGTCGTGGTTGAACCAGCCCGCGTAATCAGATGTCGCCAAGTCAAGCCCCTTGGCCCGCTTGTCGTGACCCCAGTCGCTGAGGTTTGGTTCGGCGTAGAAGGTGACACCAGTGTACCGTTTGCGAGCCTCCTCCAGATCAATGTCACTAGCCAGGACAATGATCTCATCGGGCTTCCTACTCTGGGCGAGCAGTGCGTCGACCGTGCGTACCATTCCCGCTGCATCCGCATGAGCAGTCACAATCGCTGTGAAGTTTGCCACCGACTCTCCTAATGATCTCACTGGTAGAGATACCAGCGGTATATGGGATGTAAAGCATCTTGATGTCTCGCTCGTCAAGCCACTCTTGGCTGATGCCGAGCTGCTCCATCAGTGCCGGTCCAGTCCAGTCATCTCCGTGTGCAATGTACGAGATCTTCTTGTCCTTGACGAGATCAATGGTCACACCACTGTCCTCGTCGCCGACGTTGACGATTACATCCTCCACCCACTTGCAGGCTCGCAGCGACTCCATCCGCTCACCGAGCGTGAGGACGGTGGGCCGCTTGTACCGAGCAGCAAACTCGTCCGTGTTGAGTGCCACGATTACCTTGCCGCGCTTGGCGCATTGCTCCAAGAAGGCGGCGTGCCCGTAGTGGAACAGGTCAAACGTCCCGCCGACGTAGACCCACATTAGATGTCGAACTGCTTGTCTGCCGCAGCCTTGTCTTCAGGGGACTTCTCCTTGATCCCGAACGCGCTGTTCTTTGGGTCAAGGAACTTGATGAGAACCTGAAGTCCTGATGCCAGTCCTGCGGACAGCACCGTGCGGAAGTCTCCGCCCGTGATGTCAAGGAGTGGGATGCCAAGACCAAGTGCGACGGAGATGGACACCGTGATGAAGGTTCGTCCGAACTCGATCAGCGCCTCGTCTACGCCTGTGTTGTCAATAACCCAGCGGATACCCGCCTTGATGTCGCTATACATTCTGTCTCCTTACTTCCACTCAACGATGGCAACGTGCTTGAAAGCCGCGCCACCAGTCTGCTTCTTCTTGCTCGCAGCAATCTGCTTGAGCTGCTCTTCGGTAACGGAGACCCCGAACTTCTCCTTGCCCTTGCCACTGCGGGTTGGGCAGGCCCACTGCCAGCCGTCCACAGCATCCCACGCAGCGGCGGTCATATGACCGTAGCCCTGCGCGATGTGCTTCTTGTCCTTCTTGAGCCAGTAGTTCTGCCACTTCTTGTGCCACTCGCTGATCTCCACGGCTGGGTAATCCACAGCCTGCTGGACCCAGACGATGAGACCGGCACCACGATGTGCGGAGATGACGACGTCATCCCACGACTTGGCGTAGCGTGCCTTGGCACCAAGTTCCTTGGCGGTCTTAATCAGGTCACCGAGGGAAGAGCCGTTGTCGGACACTCCCTCTTTTTCCACGAACCCTGTTGCCTTCGCCTTCGCCTTGATGCCATCGCCAGCGGACGGGTCAACGGTGTACTTGGACGCCCACGCCACGGCGGCTGCCGTGCTGGATGGACCGCAATCGTCTAGGATGCCGC
>Ga0315909_10005879_pt1 | contig 13969 bp, 23 predicted proteins | sample LakEriMetagenome_11_FD_203527 | JGI IMG/M metagenome (GOLD analysis project Ga0315909, IMG submission 203527) | Freshwater fungal communities from buoy surface, Lake Erie, Ohio, United States - Buoy 2 MA125 | ecosystem: Environmental > Aquatic > Freshwater > Lake | place: USA: Lake Erie, Ohio...
ATACACAAAACCAGTTAAGGCTGCTTCAGTTCTTAATAATGGTTTCACTAACTCCGCTGCTTATTATGGTGGTGACGGTGTTCCATTGTTTGATACTGACCACCCACTTGTTTCAGGCGGTACAAACAGCAACACTCAATCAACTCCAACAGACTTGAACGAAACAGCACTTGAAAATGCAGTTATTCAAATCGCAGCTTGGACTGATGAGCGTGGTCTTTTAATCGCTGCTCAACCACGTAAGTTAATTGTTCCACCTGGCAATCAGTTCGTTGCAACTCGTTTGTTAGAAACAGAACTACGTGTATCAACAGCTGATAACGACATCAACGCTATTAAGAATAATGGTTCAATCCCAGAAGGTTATACAATTAACCACTTCTTAACAGATCCAGATGCGTACTTCTTAACAACTGATGTTCCTAACGGCATGAAACACTTTGTGCGTACTCCGTTATCAACATCTATGGATGGCGACTTTGACACAGGTAACGTACGTTACAAAGCTCGTGAGCGTTATTCATTCGGTTGGTCAGATCCTCTCGGTATGTGGGGTTCACCAGGCGCTGCTTAATCAGCATCTGGCACGTACTACTAAGGGGCTTGCTTAAAACGCAGGCCCTTTTTTCATGGTTTTCTTGATGTTTGTTTTCATTCAATTTGAAATAATGCAGTTGTAGAGTGAAAACTCTATATAACTTAAGGAGAAATATTATGTGGACAAAACCAGCAGCTACAGAAATGCGCTTCGGCTTCGAAGTAACTATGTACGTAATGAACAAGTAATGGTCATTGTAACAGACTGTTATTAAATTAAGGGGCTTCGGCCCCTTTTTTTGTGCTATAATGCTTGCAAATACTACCAATTCAGGTATTATTTGGGAATCCGGGTTACCCGGTTTATTAGACTGTCCCGGCAGACGCATACAAGACTAATAAACTTAACTTTGTATGAAGGAAAATTCAAATGGCATATACAACATTTAGCGGCCCAGTCCGTTCAGGCGCAGGCTTTGCAACACCAGTTCAATATATCACATCAGCAAGTGGCTCAACAATCAACATTGAAGCAGGTGTTAACTACGTTATCTTAGCTACAGCTCAAGGTGGTCCAGCAGCTGCAGTAACTTTAGTATTACCTCAAGTAACAAGTGGCACATTTGCTCCTGGTTACTACCCATCAGATGCACGTTATGACGGCATTCAAGGCTCTGTTTACAACCAAGACGGCACTTTAACACATACTTTAAAAGGTTTTGGTACACAACCTGTAAATGAAAATGCAGCTGGCGTAGATATTGACCCTGATTCTGTAGTTCAATGGGCAGGTAATGGTAATCAATCAGCTCCATGGCTTGCAATTATTAATACATTAGCAACTCCAGTCTAATTAATCACGAGGGGCTTCGGCCCCTTAATAAACTTAAAGGAGATTAATTATGATGCAATATGATGTAAATTCAGCAACGGCAGCAGCTAATGCTACAACTACAATCTTTGCTAATGCGGCTCGTATCAAAGGTATATTAATTAATTATACTGCAGCGGCTACGTTAGCAATTAATGATGGTACAGGTGGCACAGCCAAATTCACTTATACTGCTCCAGCAGGTGCAGCGGGTTCTGTTTATGTAGCAATTCCTGGTGAAGGTATTCGTTGTGCTACTAACATTTCTGCTGTGGCTAGTGCTGGTTTAACAGCTCAAGTATTCTATGGCTAAAAAAGGCGTATCCTTAGCAGTCGGACGTGGTGAGAAACTTCCTGTGTCTAAAGGCGCAGGTCTTACCGCTAAAGGACGTGCTAAATATAACCGAGCTACAGGATCAAACCTAAAAGCTCCGCAACCACAAGGTGGTGCTCGTAAGAGATCATTCTGTGCAAGGATGTCTGGCATGCCTGGTCCTATGAAAGATGAAAAAGGTAGACCTACACGCAAAGCTGCTTCTTTAAAAAGGTGGAAGTGTTAAATGAGTACAGAACGCGAATTAGCAGAACATGGTGTTGAAATTAAACACATTCAAGATGATGTAGATACTATTATGGAAGACATGGACCAATTAAAAAAACGCCTTGATAATATTGAAAAAACATTGGAAGAAATCAAAGGTGGCTGGAAAGTATTTATTGCAATTGCTACTATATTTTCAGGTATAGTAAGCTGGATGGTAACTCATTGGTTAGGTAAATAACATGAAAGCATTTATAGAAAGAGTATTTAAATCAAAGAAACAAAAACAAAAGGAGTTATTAAATGAAATTACTCATACAGAAGTTGAAAAGCAAGCTACAGAAGCTGCTGTCGAAGCTATCATTAAAGAAGTAAAAAAAGAAGAAGTAAAAAAAGAAGAAGTAGTTACCTACCCAAAACCTAATCACTTTTCAGATTGTAATTGTTTTAAATGTTTAAGGTGGAAACAAAATGCCTAGTAAATCTAAAAAACAACATAACTTAATGGCGTTAGTTGCAAATGATCCAAAAGCTGCGAAGCGATTAGGCATACCAAAATCAGTAGGAGAAGAGTTTATGAAAGCAGATAAAAGTAAGAAGTTTGGAGCAGGTGGCGCACTTAAAGCAGTAGATTCAAGTGACAATCCTGGTTTATCAAAATTACCAACGGAGGTTAGAAATAAAATGGGATACATGAAAAAAGGCGGTATGGCTAAAACATACAAAGAAGGCGGCAAAGCAGATATAGCTCAAGATAAAAAAATAACTAAAAAAGCTGTTGGCATGCATGAAAAACAATTACACGGTGGCAAGAAGTCAGACTTATCTGCTCTTAAAAAAGGTGGTCGTATTGCTGCTAAGGGCGAACACGCAGTTCAAAAACATTCTAAACGCGGCGCTGAAATGGTTAAAATGAAAAGTGGTGGTTGCGCTAAGATGGCTAAAGGCGGCGGTATTGAAGTTCGTGGTAAAACAAAAGGAAAGATTTGCTAATCATGGATAAAAAAGAAATTAATTTAAAAACCATACAAGAATGGGATGCAGGTCAAAAAGCTAAAAAGCTCAAAGACGTTACTCCGATGCCTGTAGATACTACGGATGTAACTAAAAAAGCAAAAACACTTAGAATGATTAAAGCAGATGATATGTCTCCTGAAACTAAGGCTTTACCTGATGAAGTATCTAAACCACCAAAAGGTATTGGATCATCTGAACCCGATATGAAAAAAGGCGGGTCTGTTAAAAAGATGGCTAAAGGCGGCTCAGTATCTTCAGCTTCTAAACGTGCAGATGGTTGTGCTACAAAAGGTAAAACAAAAGGTAGGATTATTTAAGGATAAACATGGGTGGTGCAGTAAGTTCCGTTGTTGAAACTGTAACTAAACCAGCGTCTATTATTGGTGGCGCCTTAGGTCAAGTTCCTGTTGTAGGTCCTGTATTAGGTCCTGCTGCTGAGATTGCTTTAGGTGGTAATCCTTATTTGGCTATCGCTGGTGGTGTAGCTAATGCTGCTACCGGAGGATTTGGTGGTGGCGGAGGCGGTGGTGGCGGTGGTGGCGGAGGCGGTGGGACTCAACAACCTACAGCTCCAGTATATGGATCTACGGTACCAGGAGCTTCTGGTGCAGGAACAACTACACCTTATTATTCACCTACTTACAATTATGGCTCCAATGCATATACTGTAAATAATCAACCTTTTGATACATCTAAATATTTTATTCAAGGTAACAAAGGTACTTATAATGTGCTACCTCAATTATCTAGTTTATATGATCCGGCTACTCAACAAAGAGCTGGCGCTCCTAGTGCTAATATATACAACGATATCATAGGACAGTTTGCACAGAACCAAGATACGCTAGCTCAACAAAACTTCCAAAGAAATTTTGGATTACAATCTTTTGCTCCTAGCACAGTAACAACGTCTTTACCTGAAGATTACAATGTGCCTGACTATTTAAGATCAGATATTCAAAATGCATTAAGTGAATACTATCCTTCTGGATCTACACCCTCAGGTGTTGTGCCAGTTAATTATGCTGATTTTGGTTTTAGATCAGGTGATACATTACAAAAAATTGCAGAATATGCTAAACAACAAAACAATCCTTTCTTCATGCCATATGCACCAGAAGATGTAAGACCGGAACCTGAACCATACAGAGCGCCTACTGTTATGCCTGTGCCTTCTATGATGACACCTGATCTTACACCTGAACCTACTAGATATAGACCTTCTATAGATGCAAGAGGTCCAGCACCAAGAGATTTAGCACCTACATCAGTAACAACTGGAGGTAGTTTTAGACCTGTAGAAGTAGCAAGCCCTATGGCAACAACAGCTCCTTCAGAAACACCTGCTGGCGGATTTAAACCTGTTAATATTAGAACAGGTGGTTTAGCAACTTTAAGGAGATCAAGATGAGACCAAGTAGAGGTATGGGCGCTATAAAGAAAACAAAGATACCAAGTGCCACTGAGAATAAAATGCCTAAAGGGGTTGTTAAAAAACGTCGTGATAACACAGACTTTATTCAATACAAAGAAGGCGGCACAGTAAACAAAGCTGGTAATTATACTAAACCAAGTTTAAGAAAAAGAATCGTATCACAAGTAAAAGCTGCAGCAACACATGGTACAGGCGCTGGTCAATGGTCAGCTCGTAAAGCACAATTAGTTGCTAAGAAATATAAAGCTGCAGGTGGTGGATATAAGTGAGTGCATTAGCTAAATCTCAACGTTCACTTAAATCATGGGGTGAACAAAAGTGGAGAACTAAGTCTGGTAAGAAGTCTAGTGAGACAGGCGAAAGATATTTACCAGAAAAAGCAATTAAAGCTTTGAGCTCACAAGAATATGCTGCAACAACAAAAGCTAAAAGAGAAGGTAAAGCTAAAGGCAAACAGTTTGTAGCTCAACCTAAATCAATTAAACAAAAAGTAAAGCCATATAGAAGGATTAAATAATGGTAGATAGAACCACAGGAACCACTAGTTTTAATCTAGATTTGAATAATCTAGTTGAAGACGCATTTGAAAGATGCGGTAAAGAACTTCGTACAGGTTATGATTTAAGAACTGCACGACGTAGTTTAAACTTACTTACAATTGAGTGGGCTAATCGTGGTATTAATTTATGGACAATTGAACCAGGTCAGATTCAATTAAATCAAGGTCAGATTATGTATCCGTTGCCTGTAGATACAATTGATCTTCTTGATATGGTGACACGTACTGGCACAGGTCAGAACCAACAAGATATTAATATTAACCGTATTAGTGAATCAACGTATATCACTATACCAAATAAAAATGCTACTGGTCGTCCTATTCAAGTTTGGATTAATAGACAAAGCGGTCAAGAAAACCCAACAGATATTTTATTAAATGAAACTCTAACAGGTACAAATACAACAGCTGATGACACTATTACTTTATCTAGCACTGTAGGCTTAGCTCAATTTGGATTTATTAAAATTGGTGTTGAAACTATTCAGTATGGTGGTATCAGTGGTAATACAATTACAGGATGTATTCGTGCGGTAAACAATACAGTTATTGCTCCTCATGCAATAGGTGACAGAGTTTATGTACAAAACTTACCAACAGTAAATGTATGGCCAGCACCAGATCAAAGTAATTTTTATCAGTTTGTTTATTACAGACTAAGACGTATTCAAGATGCAGGTAATGGTCTAACTGTAGAAGATATTCCATTTAGATTTATTCCTTGCATGGTTGCAGGGTTAGCTGCTTATTTAGCTATGAAGTTACCTGAAGTAGATCCTAATAGAATTCAAATGTTAAGAGCAGATTATGAAGCAGCATTCCAATTAGCAGCAGACGAGGATAGAGAAAAAGCATCGGTTCGATTTGTGCCAAGGGAGATGTTCTATCATGGCTAAAAAAATACTACCGGCTTCAATAAGAACTTTTGTAGATACATTAGGTGGAGAACGTGCACCTATTACTGAAAAAGATTTTAGTCCTGAAGAATTGCAACAAGTACGCGATGCTATTAAAAATAGTCGTCAAAGACAAATGCCTCAAATAGAAAAGGCGCGAGATTTATTAAAAACGCAAACTGACCCAAGAGTACAGGCAGGATTAAAAAAAATGATGAAGGTAGATCAAACTGCTGGTTATCAAGATTATGGTAGCGGAGAACGCGGTAAACGGGTAGAAAATGATTTTAATTTAGGTTCTAGTGGCGCTATGAGAAATACATTAGGTAGGTTTAGCTATGAAAAAACACCTGATGGAAGATTAATTGCTAAAGATACTTATGACTTTAAAGATGATTTAGTTAAAGAAGCTGGCGTTCGACCTACTTCAGATTACGAAAAAATGGGCACATTAGGTAAGATAAGCACTCTCGCTGCAGATACAGTTATACCAGGGAGGGGTGGTATACCTACACTTCCTAGTAGAATTGGCAGTGCATTTATAGGTAAAAATGGAAGACCTGTGAATATTGATTTAGGAAAAGCTGATTTTAAAAAAGGTGGTAAAGTAAAAGCTAAATCTATGTCTAAACCTAAAACAACTAAAACATCTAAAGCGTCAAGTCGTGGGGATGGAATCGCTCAAAGAGGAAAGACTAAAGGCAGGATTATCTAATGCCAATTAAATATGCTAGTGGCAAGAACTCGATTGCACAGTGTGATAGATGTAATTTTAGATATCCACTAAAGCAATTAAAACGCTTAGTTATTAAGACAAAAAATGTTAATATACTGGTATGCCCAGAGTGTTGGGAACCGGATCAGCCACAATTATCACTAGGTCTATACCCAGTTAATGATCCGCAAGCAGTTAGAAATCCAAGACCTGATAGCCCAAGCTATATTCAGGCGGGTCTTAATGGACTACAAACACTAGCAGTAACTGGAACACCACAAACTGAAACAGGCGTACCTACATTAGGTAGTCGAATCATACAGTGGGGTTGGTATCCTGTAGGTGGATCAAGAGCAAACGATGCTGGATTAACGCCTAATGATCTAGTAGGTATAGGTAACGTAGGCACAGTAACAGTAACAACAACTTAAGGAGAAGTAACATGGCATACAAATCAGCAGCTGATGGTATTACCAAACAAGGTAAAACTAAAGGTAAAAATTTAGGTAATGATGGCGCTTCAGTAGGCATTCAAAAAGGTCCTAAACATGCAGGTTCTAAAGGTGGTAAAAAGAACATTGACATGAAAACTATGGGTCGTAATTTAGCTAAAGTTGCAGCACAGAAAAAAGGATAATAATCATGGCAGAATATAAACAACCAGTAATTGTACCCAATGCGGACATTCATTATAGTGAAGATCCTAACAAGTTAAAAGCACAGCAAGTTGGTAAAGGTACAGGCACACCTCGCGTAAGTATGGGTGATCCTACTCGTGCTGCTAAGACTGATGGTATTACTATTCGTGGTTGCGGTGCAGCTACTAAAGGCATCAAAGCTCGTGGTCCGATGGCATAATGAACTATACGCAGTTAGTTAACGAAATACAAAGTTATACTGAGAATCAGTTTCAAACAGCTGATATCAATACTTTTATTCAACAAGCCGAACAACGTATTTACAATTCGGTACAACTTCCTGCGCTTCGAAAAAATGTAACGGGCGGTATGACATCAGGTAACAAATATTTAGCAATGCCTAGTGATTGGCTTGCTACATTTAGTTTGGCAGTAATTAATGCCGATAATGAATACTTGTATCTTTTAAATAAAGATGTGAACTTTATTAGACAATCGTTTCCAGATACAGATTCTGATTTTTATGGTGTACCACAATACTATGCGGTGTTTGATCAAAATACATTTATATTAGGTCCAACACCCGATGCTAATTATAATGCGGAGCTTCATTATTTCTATTACCCAGAGTCAATTGTGACTGCAGGTACTACATGGTTAGGTAATAACTTTAGTTCTACTTTATTATATGGATCATTATTAGAAGCTTACACCTACATGAAGGGTGAACAAGACGTTATTAATCAATATCAAAAACGATATGACGAAGCAATGATTCTATTGAAACAACTTTCTGACGGAAAAGACAGGCAAGACGCCTATAGATCAGGACAAGTAAGGTACCCAGTTCAATGATTTTAGGACAAGGACAGACCACAACGTTTAAACTAAACTTACTTCAAGGTTTAGTAAATTTTAACACAGGGTCACCATATACATATAAAATAGCTTTGTATAATGCACTATCTACTATTAATAGTGAAACAACTGCATATACAACAGATAACGAAATTACAGGTACTGGCTATACAGCTGGGGGTAGAGTTTTAACTCCTACTATAGGTAGTGATCCTAGTAATAACACGGCTTATGTTACTTTTGCTAATGTAACTTGGAGCCCTGCAAACTTTACCGCTGCTGGCGCTTTGATATATAATAGCACTACAAATGCATCGGTCGCAGTACTAAATTTTGGTGGAGAGAAAACAGCCACTACAACGTTTACAATAGAATTTCCTGCAGCAACTTCAACCACTGCTGTATTAAGAATAAACTAAAGGAGTAATTATGAGCAATATAGACAAATTTGGAATGGGCGACTCAGTTGATGCGTCTGTGACAAGAAATGCTGGATCAGGCGAAGAGTTTGGTCTAAACGGCGTCTATACCTTTACATGCTATGATAAAGACGGCAATGTTAAATGGGTAGATGGCTTTGAAAATTTAACAACAAACGTAGGTCGTCAAAACTTACTAGATTCATATTTTGCTAACACAGGTGGTGGCGCAGTTGTTATGGGTCTTATGACTAATAATGCTGTACCAGCTTCTATCCCAGCGTACACAGACACACAAGGTTCTCACGCAGGTTGGTTTGAAGCAGGCGCTGCTAATGCACCTACATATTCTGGCAACAGAAAAACACCAACATTCAGTACAGCAACAAATGCTAACCCATCAGTTCTTTCTACAAGTTCTGCGGTAGTATTTTCAATGACTGGTTCAGGTACTGTAACAGGTGCTTTTATTAATATTGGTGGATCAGCAACAATCGATAATACAACAGGTGTTTTATTTAGTGCTGGTAATTTTACTGCTGGATCTAAAACTGTAACATCAGGCGATACAATTAACGTAACATACACTTTATCAGCTTCGGGCTAAGGAGTCCTAAATGGCTCTAGTAGTCTATGATCGTGTTCAGGAAACGACGACTACATCAGGTACAGGTTCTGTAACCCTACTTGGTGCAGTCAGCGGATTCCAATCGTTTGCTGTTGTTGGGAATGGCAATACTACCTATTACACTATTACGGATGGTGCTGCATGGGAAGTAGGTATTGGTACATATTCAACTTCAGGTCCTACATTAGCACGTACTACAATATTATCTAATTCAAACGGTAATACAACACCTATTACTCTATCAGGTGGACTAGCTCAAGTCTTTGTTACCTATACCGCTGAAAAATCAGTCAATCTAGATGCTTCTGATAATGTTACTCCTTTAGGTACTATATCATCTGGAACTTGGCAAGGAACTACGGTTGGTGTTTCTTACGGCGGTACAGGAGTTACAGCTTCTTCTGGTGCTAATAGTGTTGTCTTACGTGATGCTAATCAAAACACGAGTCTAAATAATATATTTAGAAATACAACGTCTACTGTGTCAGCAGCTGGCACAACAGTGCTTACTGCAGCTTCATCATTTACACAAGTATTAACAGGTATCACAACACAAACATATCAATTACCCGATGCTACAACATTAGCTAATGGTGCAAGTTTTCAGTTTAATAACAATTCAACAGGTAATTTATTTGTTGTAAATAATGGATCAGGTGCAGTTGCTACTGTACCAGCTGGTGGCGCTACTCAACTATTCTTAACTTCTACAAGTACACCTAATGGTACTTGGGATGTTCATGGATTTATACCTGAAAATATATTATGGGGTACAAACTCTTTATATTTAAATAACGATATTATTACAGGTGGTACTTGGCAAGGTGGCACAATAGGTACTCCTTATGGTGGTACAGGACTTACAAGCTTTACTTCTGGCGGTGCTTTATATGCAACATCAACATCATCATTAACAAGCGGTACATTACCAGCAACAGCTGGTGGTACAGCACAAAGTACTTACACAACAGGTGATGTGATCTATGCCTCCGCTACAAACACTTTAGCTAAATTACCTATTGGAACAACAGGACAAGTATTAACTGTATCTGGTGGTATTCCTTCATGGGGTACATTATCAAGTGCAGCTGTTACATCATTCCAAACATCATTAAGTGGATTAACACCAAGCACTGCTACATCAGGTGCTGTAACATTAGCAGGTACTTTAGGTCCTTCTAGTGGAGGTACAGGTCAAACATCTTATACAGATGGTGAATTGCTCATTGGTAATACAACTGGTAATACATTAACTAAATCTACATTAACTGCCGGTACAGGCATTAGTATTACAAATGGTAGTGGATCTATTACAGTGGCATCAACTGTAACTTCTGGTATTACAATTACCAACGACACCACAACAAATGCTACTAGATTTATCATGTTTGATGATGCTTCAAGTGGCTCAGTAACCGGAGTAAATGTATCAAGTACTAAACTTACCTTTAACCCTTCAGTAGGTACATTTACAACACCTAATGTAGAAGCTTCAAATGGTATGTTGGTACACAGTAAAACAGTAAATACAAGTTATGCTATACCTGCTGGATACAATGCGATTGCTGCGGGCCCTATAACAGTTGGTAGTACTGCAACCGTAACAATTCCTAGTGGATCTAGGTGGGTAGTGTTATAACATGTTTGGGCTATCAACCTTTGCCCAAGCTCCGTTTGCATCACTTGGTGGAACAAAGTACGATGTAACTACAGACGAAAGCCTAAGTTTAAGCGATACATATAGTGTATTAGCTGGGTTTGTAGGGGCAGTTAATGATACTGTAGCAATAACAGATGATGTACCAACTCAGTTTAATTATTTTTTAACTAGTGCAGAAGCGTTTAATTTAGTTGCTGACTTTACAGGTAATTTAGATTCAAGTGCTGCTAATGATGAATCTATAGCATTTACTACGGAAGAATTAGGTGCATGGAATACATCAGCTTCGTTAGCTGAAACATTTAGTTTAAGTGAAGCAGTATCTACTCAAGTTAGTTTTGAAGGTGAAACTGATGAAGCTTCTACTTTAAATACTACTGAAAATGCTAATGCTAATTTTGTAGGATTAGACGAAGAGGCTGTAACTTTAACTACAACTGAAGCAGCTCAAGCTGACTTTGTAGGATTAGATGAAGAAGCAATTACATTTACAGATACAGAAGCTGCTCAAGCTGACTTTGTAGGCGCTGTTGATGAAAGTACAACGTTATTAGATGAAGAGATTGGTAATGCTGATTTCTATGATGTAGTTAGTGACACAGTTACTTTCTCAGACGAATATATTGGTACCTTTGCAATTTTTGTAGATGTTGATGAATCAATAACATTTACTGATGCTTATGGGGTTATTAAAGGCATTAATGTAACAGTAGTAGATTCTACTGGGTTTACAGATACATACGTAGTTGTAGCTAACTTTAATCCAACAGTAACTGAAGCTATATCACTTATGGATATGGCATGTGCTACAGGTTGGTTTGCAATAAATGATTCACAAACAGCTAATTGGGTTGATATTAATGATGCTCAAACACCAAATTGGGGATCAATACCTACTACTGTACCATGCAGTTAAGGTATAATACGGATAAATAAAAAGGACGATTTATGGCAAGTACCTATTCAGAACTAAAAATAGAACTTATCGGGACTGGTGAGCAATCAGGTACCTGGGGTATTACTACGAATACCAATTTAGGTACAGCGTTGGGCGAGGCTATTACTGGGTCTGCTGACGTTGCCTTTTCAAGTGCTGATGTCACTATAACCTTAACTAATACTAATACATCACAAACAGCTCGTAATTTAAGACTTAATTTAACAGGTACTTCTGGTGGTGCTCGTAACTTAATTTTAGGTTCTGGCTGTCAGATTGAAAAACTATATTTAGTTAATAATGGCTTAGCAGACGCAGTGACTGTTAAAAACACTACAGGTTCTGGTATTGCCGTTCCTGCTGGTAAAACTATGTTTGTATATAATAATGGTACAGACGTAGTTGATGCGTTAAGTTATTTTGCAGGATCAGCAGCTATTTCAGGTGGTTCCATAAACGGAACAACGATTGGTAATTCAAGTCCATCAACAGGTGCTTTTACTACCTTAAGTGCTAGTTCTACAGTATCAGGCACAGGGTTTTCAACCTATTTAGCATCACCGCCAGCGATTGGTGGAACATTAGCTAATGCCGGTTCATTTACTACTTTAAGTGCTACAGGTAATTTAACGGTAGATGGAAACACTACCTTAGGTAATGCATCTGGTGATACAATAACGGCTAATGCAGGTACTATGAATATACCTAATAATTTGGTATTTAATGGTACAGGTTCTATTAGCGTACCTAATGGTACAACAGGTGAAAGACCTACGCCCACTGCAGGTATGATACGTTATAATAGTTCTACTGATAGTTTTGAAGGCTATACAACGGTAGGATGGGGTGCTATTGGTGGAGGAGCTTCAGCGGAAGGAGCGATTTATCAAAATATAAATTTTATAGCGAGCAATTTTACATTCTCACCTAATAGTAATGGTATGAGTGTAGGACCCATAACAATTAATGCAGGCGTTACAGTTACAGTCCCAGATGGCCAACGCTGGGTAATACTATAGGAGATTTAAATGTCACAAATTATTTTAGATTCAGCAAATGACTTAATACAAGGCGACTTTGACAACGCGACCTTGACACAAAGAACTCGATTACAAACAAGTACAGTCAATGCGACAACAGGTGTTTATATCATACCTAATGGAACAGCTAATGCTGCGTCGGTTCAAATATCTAACAACTCTAATGTAACAAATGCATCTAAAGTAGTTGTGGCAACTAACGGTTCAACCGATACACAAATCATATCAGGTGCTAACGGCTCTGGTACATACTTACCCTTAAGCTTTTATACAAATAACGACATCCGTTTCCAAATGGGGAATAATGGTGAGCTTAATGTAAGAACAGCACCAGGCACAGTATCTTCAGGTACATCAGGTCAAGTATTGACATCAGGTGGACCAGGTGCGGGTGTGAGTTGGGCTACGGCAGCTAGTGGTCAATTCCAAACTCAATTATTTACAGCTCCAGGTACTTGGACAAAACCTGCATCATGCACTCAAGTAAGAGTAATTGTGGTGGGCGGTGGTGGCGGTGGTGGCGGCGGTAGTGAAGGAAGTATTTTTGGAGGGCTTGGTGGTTTTGCTATAGCTACTGTGCCAGTATCTGCGCCTGTAGCTATTACAGTGGGCGCTGGAGGTGCAGCAGGTCCTTCTACTACAGGTGCAACTGGCGGAACTTCATCATTTGGACCTGCGGTAAGTGCAACAGGTGGTGCTGGATCAACACCCACTAATAATGGAGTTTTTGGAGCTGGCACAACTTCAGTAGGAACTGAATTAAGAAAAAATAATGGAGATTTAACTAACAGTTATAATACTGGTCCCCTTGCCTCTCTTAACCATTCTGTATTAGCTTTTGGATCAGTAAGAGATATAGGGCCTGGAAGAAACGCTGCTATAGCATATTCATCTTCAATAGCAGAATGTGCTGGTGCAGGTGGTGGTGGTAGCCCCACTGCAGGAAATAGAGCTGGTGGTGTAGGTGGTGCTGTTTTAGTCGAATTTGTAGGATAATTAAAATAAATTAATTAAGGAAATAAATTATGAGTTCAGTAGTCATATCAGGAGACATATCAGGATCGGTAACCTTAGATGCCCCATCAGTAGCGGGTACGACGGTGTTAACGTTGCCAGCAACATCGGGCACAGTTGTCACAGGTCCAGGCGGAGTTACTCAAGTTGCATCTGGTGGTACAGGACAAACTACAGCAAGTGCAGCATTCAACGCACTATCAC
>Ga0315909_10005883_pt1 | contig 13964 bp, 8 predicted proteins | sample LakEriMetagenome_11_FD_203527 | JGI IMG/M metagenome (GOLD analysis project Ga0315909, IMG submission 203527) | Freshwater fungal communities from buoy surface, Lake Erie, Ohio, United States - Buoy 2 MA125 | ecosystem: Environmental > Aquatic > Freshwater > Lake | place: USA: Lake Erie, Ohio...
ATCCTATTGACGAAGTAAAATCATTAATAAATGGATTCTATAATGTAGAACCTAGACCTGGTAAAAAAGATGATGATTTTGATGTTAGAACGTAATATTATTAAAAGAGAGATTATATGGCATATGGTGAATTTATAGAATCACGATTGAATAAAAATGCTCCACTTATTTTTATTATAGGTGGAATGGATATTAATGGAGAAAAACCAGGAAATTATATCAAATCACTTGGTTTTGATAATCTAAAAGATTTTAATATCTATAATATTAATAGAACACAGGATGGAAAAGTTTCTCAAGCGTGGGATGAATGTAAATCTATACTAAAATCAAAAGGTATAAATCCGTCTAAAAAAATACTCGTTGGGTATTCATTAGGTGCAGAATACTTAAACAATATCTATCAAAAAGACAATTGGGATTTAGTTTTTAGTTCAGGCGCTGCAATACCATCGTATAAAGGAAATTATAGTGCAAATAAAGAATTAATAGGAAAATTAACAACAAAGGATAAAGATGGAAAACCGATTTCATCAAAATTTGTATATGTTCATTCTACAAGAAATGGTAAAACAAAAAATGGTGATGGACAATTATTAAATGTTGTTAAAGAATATGAATCATTGTTACCGTCTGCAAATAATGTCCCTCATAACGGCAACCATGCAGGAACTGTAACTGCAACAGCGAATTGGATAAAAAATAACATTACTGTTAATAAAGATGGTAGTGCAAAAATAAAAATACAAACACCTGCTTCAAATACTAAAGCAAATCCAGATACATCTAAAAAGTCTGAATTTGGTAATATATTAGAAGGGCAGTTGAATAATTCATTGACCACAAAAACACAAGAAACAAAATCTAGAGGACCCGTAACCAGTCAATCTGATAAATGTGAAACTAACGAGAAAAGACCTGCGGTTAGAAAATCAAATGCAGCTGCTGCTAATGCTGGTAATATAAAAAAAGATGCAATACCGCCAACAAAAAATGAAAAACCACAATTTAGTTCTAATAAGTATAATCACAGATATTACATTCTACCAATAACTTATACAGAAAAGATAAAAACTGATGACAACTCAAAGAGTGGTTTGGAAGAAGGTTTAATGGGTACATCTGATAGAGCCCAAAAACAGTTGGAGGAGAGATTAAAAACATATTCTATAACTGGAATAGGTGCAACACCAATAATAATAAAGGCATTACCGGAAGAGGCACAGAAAATAAAAAGTGAAAAGAAATTCTGGATGCAAAGAGATAATGGTCCTGGTGTAACAATGCAGATTAATGATATATCTGAAATTAAATCAGAAAATATTCAAAAAAATCAAACTGTGTATTTTGGTTTTGCCGGTTCAACTAAAAAACCCGAAATTAAACCAAAAAATACAGCATCTGAAAGAATAGTTAGCTATCCAGACACTTTAGAAAATATGGTTAAAAAAAGTGGTCCTTGGTACAATAGATATTGGGCATACCGTCTAAATTCTGGTCCAAATTATGGATATGAAAAATTTGAAACAACTATCTCCGATAAAGGTATAGAATTGATTTCTGCAGTTATTCCATATTGGGCACCTCCAAAAGATGAAAAAAACCCTGATGGTGAACCAAAAGTAAAAGGGGATTGGAAAAAACTACTAAAGGGTGTTCCTACAATAAACTCACCAATAGATGTTCCGATAGTTTTAAACTCATATCAATCTGGTGTTATGAATAATAACATACGATACACATATGAATCGGAAAATGAACTACACATGACTATATTGGAATCCGAAATAATAAATAAAGGAAAACTTGCAATAGGTAGAGGTTTAAATGATAGTGATGCTTTAAATAAAGTACCAGATTCTTCTTGGGCAAATTATCCAAGATGGTCTGGTATATTCGCAGAGCATTGTTTAAAAAATTCTGCATTTACGTTACAAGAAAAATTAGGAACAAATATAGACTTTTATCATAGATCTATACTTTCTAGAGGAAGACTTGTTAATCATCCTGGAAATGAAGTTATGCCTTGGTCTAAAATGAAAGAACTTGGTGTAAAAAATAGAATATTTAAACCAAGTAAAATTTGGTTGGATCCAAAATATTCAAATTCTGAAGAATATTTAGAAGAAAAAGAAGATTCTACAATAGCAATTTTTATTATTGGTTATCATATAAATAGAAATGGAACATTAACGGATAGGGGAAAAAAATTAGTAAATCATATAAATAATAATTTAAAATGGTCAATGGCTACAATTTCTGCAGTACCTCACCATGCTTCAAATTCAACATTATGTTATACGGATGTTTTACTGTATATGGATGAAAACGGCAAAATAGTTACTATTGGTGGTAATACTGATATTCCCGATGGTGATTCGAGTATTAAATCTGGAAACCACATTGCTGTAAAAATTACTAATTTTGCTAAATTTGCCAAAGCAACCGCAAATACATATGTTAATGGATCTGTAATAGTTGCTAAGGTTAAAAGTGGACCAAAACCAGAAATATACAGAGAATCTTCAGGATTCGCAAATAAATTATTTACAACTCCAATTTTTAAAAGATATTTTAGCGTTATTGAAAAATCAAAAACTGATAAAAGACTGTCTGAAAAAATAAATTCTTCATATTACGATAAACTATTACCGTATATTACCGATGTTAATATATGTTCTACTGCAAATTCTGCAGAACGTGAAGATGATACTAAATTGGATGGAGAAACAACTGAACCAGAATACATATCACAAGATTATGCGAATCCACTTGATATGGAAGAAGTTAGTAAAGAAAATTGCAAACAATTAAGAGAAAAATATAATTTAAAAATTCCAGTTTGTATACCTGGTGTAAGTGCTCAGGCAACAACAAACGTAATGGATAAAGAAACATTGAATAATTGTAGGGGTGGACTAACACCTGCACAGATTGCAAATCTTATGGCCGCAATAGCTGCATCAGAATCAACTTCAAAATATGATATAATAGGTGGTTCTAATAAAAATTATGCAGGAAAATATCAATTTGGAAGATATTCTGCACTTCAAGATACTTTTACAACCGGTGATAGTTGGAACTCTAAAAAAGTTTGGAATAATAATAGAATGTCAAAATTAAAAATAGGTAGTTTGACTCAATATTTAAATTGCCCTATTGCACAAGAAATTGGAATGCAAGAATATATCCAACTAAATTACAAATATTTACAAACTGGAAAAAATGCAATATCAAAAGAAGAATTGAATGGAATGCGATGTGATAAAATTGCGGGTCTTTTGGCTGTATCACATCTTTTGGGTGCAGGTACTGCTAAAAATTTTTACAAAACTAAAGGTAAATCTAATAAAAGTGATGGAAATGGAACAAAAAGTTCTGATTATTTTTTATTAGGAGCAAATGCCGTAAATGGAATTTTTACACATAAAAAAGATAAAGGGATAAATGAAAGATTAAAGACAATATGTAAAGGTGAAAAATATTTTCTATATCCTGGACCTTTGAGTAATGGTCTTGGGTTGATGGCTGGTAAAAGTAACACTATACCAAAACAAAACACAACTACAAATTCAAACATAAACACAGCACCTCAGCCAGTTAATGATAACATACAAATAAGTCCAGGTGAATATTTTGTAAAAATAAATCCAGCAAAAGTAAATATTGTAACTATACCTAGATTTGGTCCACCTGAACAAATTGGGAAAAAAATGTATTCACCTGAAGAATTTTTACAAGCTGCAAATGCAGTAAATGGTGTAAATTGTTCTTATTTTGAAGATACATTGAGTGCAAGTAAAAATAAGTTTGGAGTATATTACATCCCTCCATTCAAAAATGACGCAATAACTGATGTAGAAAGAGATGGTGTTCCTGCATATAAGAGAACACCTGTATCTCTTGATGTTGGTTATTATGCATATATTGACACTAACAATAATTTTAAAATAGCAACTCAAAAATATCAAGCTGTTCCTGGTGATTCAAAATATGTATTTTCTGTAAAAGTTAGAGCAACAAATGCAAGTAGTCAAAATATTGCACCAGGAGGTGGTGATAGAAGACCTTGGAGTATAATTGGAAATATGGATGATGGTAATATGTTTGTATACATACTTAAACCTGATCAATATTTAACGAGATCACAGGCAGTTGAAAAGCTATTAAAATTACCAGGAATAAAAGATTCTGCATTTTTAGATAGTGGAAATTCTACTTGTTTATATTATGGTGGAGAAACGATTGTAAAACCAGGATATAAGACATTTCCAAACTTTTTAGTTTGGGAGTGATATTTATAGTTTTGATTTATTGTCATTTACTGGAAAACTATAATGGATGGTGTAATAGAACTGGTTCCTGGTGTAGAGTATTTGGTTAAACTAAAAGTAAAGGATGTTCAATTTTTTGCGCCAGATATTCCTAACGATGATAAATCAAGATTGGATAGAAAATTAAATTTGATACCATTAACAGAACTCATCAAACTTTCGGGTAAAAAAAATGGAATAAATTGTTCATTTTTTGATTATCATTATCCTTGGTGGGTTGGACCGTATAAAGATGATAGACATTATGATCCTTTCTATAAAAAGGGTAGGGGATCAGTTCCACATATTGCTTACATAGCAAATAATCAATTTCACGTTCTAAAAAATAAACCAACATTGCCTACAAATGCGAAATATATTGTTTCAGTAACTCCTGTTGCTATATTAGATGGTTCAAAAGACAAAATGTATTCTCCAAAGAAACCGGCAAGAAGGACAATAATAGGAAGTTTTTACGATGGAACTTTTTTTGTTTATATTTACAATAAAAAAACAAATTACATAATACCTAGAGATAAAGTGTATAATTTAGGAAATGTTAAACATGCAGTATTTTTGGATAGTGGAACATCAACTTCTTTGATAATAAATAATAAAGTTGTTGTTCCAACTGGATATCCAGGATTTCCAAATGCAATAGTTTGGTGAGTATTTGTGTAAAATAGATATTTATATGTTAGAATTGTTATTATTTAATGGAATTTTATATGGATTCAAAAAAGTTTTTACAAGAAATACGGTCAATAATAAGAGAAGAAATTGAATATGCTCTTAATAAAAAATTGACACAAAATCAAATAAAAAAAGATGATATTTCTACTTTGAAACATGGTCTTTCTATGTATAACGAAACACAGACACCAAAGAAAGTAGTTAAACCAAAAACACAAAAAACTCAATTTGGTTCAATACAAGAATTACTAGAAGAAACAAAAAGAAGTTTGAAGGAAAGTTATGAAATGGAGGATGAATTTCGTTTTACCGCTGATATGGCAGAAGGGTTTGGTCACGATAGAGGTTCAACACCAATTCCACAAGGTTATTCTAAATCAGACATACCATCAGAAGTTATGAATGCTTTAACAAAAGATTATTCTGCTCTTATGAAAAAAATAGACGAAAAGAAAGGGAGATAAAAATTGTCTTATTTTAGAAGAAAAAAGGTAATTCCAAATAGTGATACCGCTACAAATTTAAAGTATGCGAAACCTCTTGGTGTTTTATTACCATTTAATAACCCAAAGGGGATTTTTAAATTAGGATATACAAATGAAGAACAAGTATATTCAAACTTAAAAAATTTATTATTAACGGCAAAGGGTGAAAGATATATGTTGCCAACATTTGGAACAGATATAAGAACGCTATTGTTTGAAAATATATCAACAGAAGATGAATTTTTTGATTCATTAAAAAATGAAATTCGTTCATCAATAACGGAATGGATGCCATATTTGGTTATTAGTAGATTGGATGCAAATTTAGCAGACGAACAAGAAGACGAAAGAGACCATTCGATAAAAATATCATTGATTGTACAAATAGTAGATACTGGAATATATTTGCCAATACAGATATTTATAGATGAAACCGGTAACTTAAACATCACAGAGGCATTAAATAATGGCTGATTTAGTTAAAAAAGATATAAGATATTTGTCAAGAGATTTTTCTTCATTAAAGCAAAATCTTATAGATTTTACAAAAAATTATTTTCCAAATACATATCAAGACTTTAATGAAGCATCTCCTGGTATGATGTTTTTAGAAATGGCAGCTTATGTTGGTGATGTTTTATCATATTATACCGATGTTACATTACAGGAATCTATGATACTACATGCAACAGAAAAGCCAAACATATTAAATATTGCACAATCACTTGGATATAGACCAAAAGGAAAAATTGCTTCAAACGTAAAACTTGATGTTTTTCAAATAGTTCCATCGATACAAATTGGCAGTAATATTGTTCCGGATTACAATTATGCCTTTGCAATCGAACCTGATATGATTGTTGGGAATACTGATTTGACATCTAATACTGAATTTAGAACAATTGATTACGTTGATTTTAAATTTAGTAGTTCGATTGATCCAACAGAAGTTACACCATTTGAAGTAGATACCAACGGTGAAGTCTTATTTTTCCTATTAAAAAAATCAGTAAGGGCAACATCTGGAACAATACAACAAATTGATTATGATTTTGGAAATCCAAAACCATACGATAGTGTAATTTTAGAAGAATCAAATTTGATAGAAGTTTTATATGCTGTTGATTCTGATAATAATGTTTGGTATCATGTTCCATTTTTAGCACAAGATACTATATTTGAACCGGTATTGAATATACCAAGAAATGATACTCAATTGAGTACATACAGAGATGAGACACCGTATTTATTGAAATTAAAAAAGGTTGCTAGAAGGTTTTCTACAAGACAAATAGATGATACTAGATATGAAATAAATTTTGGTGCAGGTGTTTCAGACCTTGATGATGAAGAATTGATACCAAATCCAGATTTGGTTGGTAGTTCCCTTGTTGGTATAGATAGATCAACATCATTTGACATAGATCCTTCAAACTTTTTATACACAAAAACATATGGATTGGCACCAAATAATACAACATTGAGTGTTTTTTATACAACAGGAAATGGTTTATCCGATAATGTAAGTAGTGATACATTAACTAGAGTAATAAGTAAGGTATTGTTGATAGATGAAACAGGTTTAGATCCTGTTTTATATGAACAATCAATATCAAGTCTTGCGGTTACAAATCCAGAACCGGCAAAAGGTGCAAAGGGTGAAGAAACTCCAAATGAAATTAGAGAAAACGCTCTTGCTTATTTTGCATCACAAAATCGTGCAGTTACAAAAGAAGATTACATAATAAGGGCATACAGTATGCCTTCAAGATATGGTTCTATTGCAAAGGCATATATCACAAAAGATACACAATTAACAAGAGAATCTGTTTACAATAGTGATCGTGTTCAAAATGGTTTGGCTTTAAATTTTTATGTATTGGGATATGACGGAGACCAACGTTTAACTACTGTAAATGATGCCACAAAGGAAAATATTAAAACATATTTAAATTACCATAGAATCTTAACGGATGCCATAAACATCAGAGACGCATATGTAATAAATATTGGTGTTGAATTTGATATAATGACTATACCAAATCAGAATAGCAATCAAGTTATTTTAAGGTGTATTGATAGAATTTCAAACTACTTTGATATTAAAAGATGGCAAATAAATCAACCAATAGTAATAAGTAATATATTTACAGAATTAGATAAAGTTGAAGGTGTACAAACTGTTGTTAATGTTAAGATTGTAAATAAATATGATCAAACGCTTGGGTATTCACAACATGCATACGATATTGGTGCTGCTACAAAAGACGGAATAATATTTCCATCTTTAGATCCTTCTATATTTGAAATAAAATATCCACAAAATGATATTATCGGTAGAGTGAGGGCATTCGGATGATTTATACAATATATGCGCAAAAAGACGCAACAATATACGAAAAAACAGAACATCAAAATACTGGTTTAGATCAATTAGTAGAACTATCTCATTTATATGAAGGGACATCTGGATCTGGAAAAATATACAACAGTAGAATATTGATGAAATTTGATATGGATGATATAGAACAAAAAGTAAATTCTGGAAAAATATCTCAAAATGCAAAATATTATCTTTCATTAAAAACAGTTGATTCTAGAGAAATTCCACAAGAGTACACAGTTTATGCATATCCAGTTAGTTCTTCTTGGATAAACGGAACTGGAAAATTTTACAATAAACCTATAACAACTGATGGTGTATCTTGGACATATAGAACATCAAAAAATGTTGGTGTCATGTGGGACATACCACCTAATTTATCTAGTTTAGAATGGGATGAAGTATCACAAACTTGGATTCAAGATGACGCAGTATGGGGAAATCGTATATCGATTAGTGTTACATCATCATACAATACTAATGAAGGTGGTGGAACTTGGTGGGATTATGATGATTTAGAATGTACACAATCTTTTTACTATCAAACATCGGATGTTTATATGAATGTTACCGATATTGCAAAAAGATGGATAACGGGATCTGCAAGAATTGAAAACGATGGGTTTATATTAAAATTTTCAAATGATGTTGAAACATCTAATGATTCAAGTACAAGTTTAAAGTTTTTTGGAACAGATAGCAATACAATATATGTTCCAAAATTATATGTTGTTTGGGATGACAGTGAATTTTCTACTGGAAGTTTAAATCCTGTTCCTGAAAATGGTATAAATTTAAATTTAAAATTGAAAAAATTCTATTCTCAAAATGAAAAGGCAAAAATTAGAATACACGCTAATAAATTATTTCCAACAAAAACATATTCAACACAATCTTATTACAACGTAAATTACTATCTACCATCATCTTCATATTATGAGGTTAGAGATGCACACACGGATGAAATAATACTTCCGTTTGATAACATTGGAACAAAAATTAGTTGTGATTCAACTGGAAATTATTTCAATATCTGGATGAACAGTTTTCAACCTGAAAGATTTTATAGAATTGTTGTTAAAGTAGAAACAGATGGCGGTGATGTTGTTACATTTTTTGATAACAATTATTATTTTAAAGTTACAAGATAATCATGTTAAAAAGAGACGAAAAAACGGAACAAATAATTAGTTACACAACTGATTCTGAAAAATTAAATCGTGGTAAAATTAGTCTTCCAATAGTTGATGGTAGATTTTTAAAAGGAGAATTTTCAGAAGTTATTGATGTAAAATTTAAAAACTTATCAGAAGCTGCCAAAGCAGATGAAGTTGTTGTAAGTAAAATATTATTAGCTCAATCTGATATGATAAGTGGTTTGATTCCACTTCCATCTGGTGTAACAGTTCCTGCAGAAATTATGAATAATCCTGATGCAATGGAACAGTTCACCAAAGATGTTGCTAAAAAAGAATTTTTATCAAATTTAGCAAACTTAATAGATGATACTGGAAATAGTGCTGCTGCATTGAGTATGCAAATTGATGAACTTAATAGAGAATTGGAAGAAAAAGATAAGATAATAACTGGCCAATTGGATGCTATATCCAATTTTGATAATGTTTTGGCAACAATTTCAAATGAAAGGGCAAATGCAATTGCAGAAAATCAGGCATTACAAGATGCAATAATTTCAACACAACAAATAGTTGATGAACAAAATATTATGATAGAAGATATGATGAATCAACAAATACAAGAATCAACTAGAGTGTTTGAAGATACTCAATTAGCTACATTATTGGCATTAACTGAAATAATAAGTGGAAGTAGAAATAATAATGAGTAATTTTAATTATACAAATCTTGAAGAAATACTATCTACAAACTCGACTATTCGAGGTACAAGATTTTTAACAACTTCTGCTAGAAGACGATTAATTGTTCCGGTTTTGAGTGAGTATGACGAACAACTAAATCCAAATAGTGTTGAAGTTCATGCATTTCTACCAAATACGGCATACGTTGAAAACGGATCTTTTTACAATTTACCATTTGAAATACAGACAATAACCAGAACCATACAAAATGCAAATGGTCAACCAGAACAAACAACTGAAAGAAATATAATACTGGATATTCATAATCATCTTCATACAAAACTAAAACTTTTTCAGGGTGACTATAAATTAGTTTACAACTTTTTTGTAAATTATCTTGGTGGTCCATCTGAACAAGAGGCCGATGGTCGTGTTTTTATATCGGATATTTCTGAAAACAGACGAGAATTAAAATTAAAACTCATAAATAATAATTCAACTAATAGAGCTTCATTAGAATCTTTTGTATTATCTTATCTTTCTTCAAATGTTTATTTACCACCAATTGTTTTAAATTTTGGTGAAAATATGATAGTAGATGTAATTAATGTTACATCTGATGGAGACAATACTTACTTTTTTGTAAAATTATATGATGAACTTCCACAAGACATAGATTTATATTACGAATGTTGGGTTGGTTTACAAATATTAAAACCACTAATAGAAAGTGTTAAGGTTTTAAGAGAAGATGAAGTTGAAGTTATACCTTACATAAAGGGTGCAAATTTTGAAGCAAATACTGACTATTGGGTTTCTTCTGAAACTGATTACAAATCTTGGACAGACTTATTATCAACTAATGTTCAAACATCACAAGAAATTTTAAATAGATACATTGGTGGTACAAGTGCATCAATAGAATTAAACGTAGATTTCAGAGAGTTTAGAAATTTCATATTTTATTCTTCAGCAGAAGATAGAGTTCAAAACTTTAACTACAAAGTATCATTAATAGAGCAATTTAATGGTCAATTGGAATTACTCGATACATATACTGGTTCTGTTAATGCAAATAAGATAAAAATAAAAGGGTTACGTGAAAAATTAATAAGTGGTTTTGATAATTTTGAAAAGTTTTTATATTACGAAACTACTTCTAGTAATTACTACACAACACAATCTTTTGCTTCGATTACACCATATCCAAAGTATGAGTTGGATATTACAGCCAGTTCATATCATATATTGACAAAAGAAGGTAAATTTAATTTATACCCAACTATATCCGAAGAAGCAACAAATTGGTATATTGATTTATTAGATAAAGCTACTGATTATGATTTAAAAAATTACAATTCTTTAGAAAAATCAATACCTGAATACTTGAGAGATAGTAACGATAATGAACAATTTGTAAGTTTTGTTAATATGGTTGGTCAGCATTTTGATATAATGTATCTGTATACTGATCATATTTTGAGAAAAAGTCAAAGAAAAGAAAACCCGAAAGATGGGATGTCTCAAGATTTGATTTATCATGCTACAAAAAATTTAGGATGGCAATTAACACATGGTACACAGGCAAAGGATCTTTGGGAATATGCATTAGGTGTTAGTGGTAGTGGTGAACCAATTTGGACTGGAAGAACAACTACAAATAAATACTTAGCGAAATCGGAAGAACAGAGAACTAAGGAAGTGTGGAGACGTGTGTTAAACAATCTCCCTTATGTTTACAAGACAAAAGGTACTGGTAGAGCAGTAAAGGCATTACTTGCTGCATATGGTATTCCTCAAACATTACTTTCTATAAGAGAATACGGTGGACCTGATACAGCGGATTTTGGTAAACCACCAACATACGAATGGGAAAAACATACTTATTATTTAAATTTATCTGGTAGTTGGCCATCACCAACAAGACAACATCATGTTGAGGTGCCTTGGGATAAAGTTAATAATGTTAAAGAAGTTTGGCAGTATCCAGATACTTTGACATTTCGTTGGAAAATGGAACCCGATAGATTATATGATTATGAAAAGGATCCTGTACAAACAGTTCTTCAAAAACAAAGTGGTAGTCGTTTAGATTGGTTCGTAACAGTTCATCACGATGGAACTGATATTGAAAAGGGTAGTTTAAAATTCCATATGAGCGATGGAACTAATTACAAATCTGCATCTATAAATGACACATATTTGTTTGATGATATACCACTAAACATAATGATTCGTAGAAGTAGTGGATCTGCAGATAATCATTCTGTTAATCAGAAATATGAATTAGTTTTGAGAACAGGAAAATATGGAAAAATAGCAATTGAACAATCTGCAAGTATAGTAATAACTGGAAGTATTGAACCAAACTACAATAGAGCTTGGTCTTCTACTGGAAAACTATACATTGGTTCTGGATCAAATCCTGTAACAAATCAGATACTATCAGGTTCTATTTATGAATTAAGATATTGGTCGAACATTTTAAGTACATCATCTTTTAATAATCACACATTGTCTCCAAGGGCATATAATGGAAATTATCAAACATCTTCATTTTATGATTTACAGGCACAATGGAAATTTTGGGATCCTTGGGATGTTGCTTTAACACAGAGTTTAAATAGTACACATCCAAATAGACTAAAAGATAGATTTTATGAAACACCAAAAACTGCTTCTTTTTATGGATTTAATATTGACGCATTCGAGTCTATAACAGAAAATTATACAATGGAAGTTGTTTCTGTTGCAAATGATACACCATTTACTGAAAAAATACGAATTGATTCTGCATCGTTATTGTCACCTTTAAGTATGCACCAATCAAATACAGTAACTCAATTTGATAGATATTCGATTGATTCAAATAAATTAATGGTTGCATTTTCACCACAACACATAATAAATGAAGACATATACGAGGCAATTGGATATACCATTTTAGATGATTATTTTGGTGAATACTCAAATGTAAATAAAAATGAATACCCAAGATTAAAATGGTTTTCAAGGGAATATTGGCAGAAGTATGAAAATAAAAATGATTTTACTGCTTATGTTAGATTACTTTCTGCATTTGATTTTAGTGTATTTGAACAAATAAGACAGACTTTACCGTTAAGAGTAAACGAAATACTTGGAGTTGTTGTTGAACCAAATGTACTCGAAAGATCAAAACAATCGGTATTGAAAGATTTTTCTGGAATAAATCAAGATGTCATAGATACGAATGATTTATCTAAATTACCAAAACCTGTTTCAAAATTTTCTTACAATAAAGGAACTGTATTAATTGGTTTCGATGAGGATCTTGGAAGTAAATTGTATGACATAGAAGGTGAATATACAAGTGAAGTTGAAGTTGTTACACAATTTGATGAAATAGAAAACGATGTAGATTTGAATTTTAATGTAAACATAAAAGATGTTGAACCTAAAAAAACAACTATTATTGCACAGAATAAAATACTAAACGGTTCATCTAATACTATAAAAACAACTCTTGATTTAGATAACAAATCAATAATTGGAAAAACAAATGATATTAGATTTACTTTAAAACCAAAAGCAAAATTTATTTTGGAATCTGTATTAAATAGTGATGATGAAAATGTAAATGTTTGTGTATTTTGGAGTGCTCCTACAATAGAATCTGCACCAACAACAATACCGAATACATCAAACTATACATTAAAAGATGAAGTTACATCGTTATCATATAATTCGGAAGAAAAAATAACTGCAACATATGAACAAGTATACAGTCATGTTGATGATGGTTACTATAAAAAGTTTGAACCTGTATTTTATAGTATGCCTGATTATGTTAATAATACACCAACAACTCATTCGTTGATTGGAACAAATTATGTAAATCCAACATCTTTACCAACTGGAATACAAAATCATAGATATTTGGGATCAAAAGTAAGTTTGGTATACGGTGATGAAATAAATGAAACATTGATTCCATCATTTATTCCACCAAATGATGTAATTACTGAAACATATGTTAAGGTAAGGCCAAATATATTGTAATTAATTGAGAAAATATAAATGTAACACATATTTATATTAGAATTATTATTACATCCCACATCGGGTTTTTATTTGTCATAAAGTAATACTATTAAAATAAAAGGAGTTTTAAAATGGGTTATTTAAGCAATAGCGGAACAATAACAGTAGATGCAATTCTTACCAAAAAGGGAAGAGAATTGTTAGCAAAAGGTCAAGGTGCATTCAACATTACACAGTTTGCTCTTTC
>Ga0315909_10005884_pt1 | contig 13963 bp, 12 predicted proteins | sample LakEriMetagenome_11_FD_203527 | JGI IMG/M metagenome (GOLD analysis project Ga0315909, IMG submission 203527) | Freshwater fungal communities from buoy surface, Lake Erie, Ohio, United States - Buoy 2 MA125 | ecosystem: Environmental > Aquatic > Freshwater > Lake | place: USA: Lake Erie, Ohio...
CACAGGTTCGAATCCTGTATTGCCCACAGAGAAACCCGGCGCCGAGAGGCGCCGGGTTTTTTATGAAATACTGCGAAGCTCGCTTCTGCAGTATTTCATAAAAAACCCGCACATCGCGCAGCGATGCTGGGTTTCTTTGATGCCTCCCCCGGTTAGGATCGGCGAAGCCAATCCTGTATTGCCCACTATTAGAACGAAAAACTCAAGTATTTACTGGGATTTTTTTAATTACGGTGTCCAATTTGGTGTCTGTAAAAGTTTGTAGCTCTAAGTTTGAATTACCATAAGAGTATTTGATTACATATCATTTTCGGCGGCTACACGAATGGGAGGAGTAGGCGAATTACGAATACACCCGGTATCAAAAGATGCATTGTTATTTTGTCTAAATGTTAATCGTGGAGAACCTTCGTATATCATGGGTTTAGCGAGTGAACAAAAAAAATTCTTGGTAAGGCTATTACGTGGTTGATTACGGGTTTGAAAGTTGTGCTTGGAAATTTACCTTTGGGAGCAATTATGTGCGAGTAAGTACTGATATAAAGCGGAGCGAATGTTATTTCGAGGATGGTGTTTTTGCCGATGGTAAATACTTTATTGACTCCGCTGAGATTCCAACACATTATTATGAACAGGATGGCACTAAGCAGTCATTTAAGGAACTTTTGAATGAATTAAATTGAAGCAACTTAGAATAAATGACATTATTTATCAAACCAAAAAAACCTTACCTTAGAGTTCGACTTGTTTGAATACTTACAGAGCTTTTACAAAACTTTAAACTATTAACATATGAAAATCTATTTTGCAGCATTATTATGTTCAATAACGCTAATCTTATCTGCCCAGGATAAGTCATTTAGTACATCCAATGCGAAATCCTTTAGTCTTCATGTCCAAAATCCTTGGTCGTCCCAAACTTTTTCAAATCCGCTAGGAATGAATTTAAAGGTTTTTTCGGAAAGTGGTAGCACGGCCAAGCGTTATCGAGCAACACTTGACAGGACCTATTCAAGCATTGAGGTTACCTCGGCTAGATTTGATCAAAATAGAACTTCGAATATTGATTTCAGTTATGGCCTAGAAAGAAGATATAATCAGTCACGTATCCAAGTGTATAATGCGGTAGACTTTGGTTTGTTTAGGGAAGGGCAATCAAGCCGGACCTTGATAAATTCCTCAAGTGTCAATAATGAATGGCAAGGAACCAGTACTGGGGGGGTCTACACTCGCGCTGTTTTAGGTGCTGAAGTCTTTTTAATTCCTAACTTATCACTTGGTACTGAATATTCTTATGACATTGTTTACAGTGGTTCAAAAGGTGTATTCAATCTTGATTTTGGCAATGATCAGGTATCAAAGGCCGTTGGCATGATAATGCTAACATATTATTTTAACTGAGGCATAATTGTATAGGGGTATTTGAACCGCTACTCATTTATAATTTCTATTGGTCGCGTAATTAGCGCCCACAAAGCCGAGGGAGTTACTTCATCAAAGCCGTACAGTAATGTGCGGCTTTTTTATCATAGTATCGTCACTATTATACTTAAGTGAACACTAAAAACTTGTATTGCCCCCGGTTGTAGTAACACCAAGTTAGGTGTATTCCCCAGCCGTTCCGCCATGCTATAACGGCCACACCAAGTCAGCCGTCGGCATGCCTGCACAGCCCCATCGCCTGCGTACCTTGGCGGCTTCAATTTTTTATCAAAAAACTCGTCAACCAAGCCAAACCCCAGTCCATGAGAATTATCTATCGTTTGCCGCTAATGCTCCTTATTCTGCTGAATCTGGTCTTCGGCCTTTTGATTCTCAAGGCAGTCGGGCTCCCTATAACCTGGCGCCATCGCTTTCTAAATGTCGGCAAGGCCGTATTTATGGGCATGATGGGAATCAAAATACGGCTGCGAGAAGGCAACGCTCCGCGCGAAGCCGCCATCCTCATGGCCAACCACCGCAGCTACATCGACGTGCTCTTCTTTAGGTCGGCGACCCCGCAAATTTACCTGAGCAAAAGCGAAGTAAAAAGCTGGCCAATAATCGGTTGGGGAGCCCAAGCACTCGACGTAGTTTTCGTGGACCGCAGCAGCAAAGAGTCCCGCAGCGCCTCGCGTGCCGCCCTGTCAGACCGGGTTCAGCGCGGGCTTAGCCCGGTAGTCTTCCCAGAGGGCACCACCACCGAGCGTGGACTCCTCGAATTCAGTCCCGGAATGTTCTACACGGCCGCTGAATTGAACGTACCCATTGTGCCCTTTGTAATGGAATACTCCGACCCCAAAATGGCCTGGGTTCACGACGACACCTTCGTGAGCCACCTGCTTAAAATGCTGTCTCGCCCCGCATGGAGCGTTGACCTCTACATCGGAACCCCCTTGCGCGGCAGCGACGGAGCAGCACTCGCCGAGACCGTTCGGGCTTGGATGCTCGAGCGGGTCAAGAAATAATCCAATGTGGTTAAATCATTCGGTTGTATCCTGTTACTAAAATTTTAATTCGTCGTCCACCAAGAGGGATTCCGTGCCATACCGTTAAAAATCCGTAATTTTGCTAAAATTCGCTGTAATCCTATGACTTTACGCAACCTTGGGGCTCTTGCTGCTTCGGCAGTCCTCCTACTCTCCTCGTGCCAGCGCGACCTTCTGGACCCTAACGACCTTGATCTCAAAGTTCAGCCCGGCCTTCAAATTCCGGTCGGTAAAGTCGACTTAACCTTAAGCGACGTCTTTAGGCCCGACAGCGGTTTGATTAGCGTGGGTTCCGACCAAAACTACCGCCTTGTCTACCGGCAAGATAGCCTGTTGAGTCTTGATGTGGCCGACCTCTTGGAACTGCCCAATCAGTCACCGGTTGCACAGAACTTCAAGATGGGCATCCTCAACCTGCCCGGATTCAGCAGCGCTTCAGAGATCAAACTCAGCACCTTGAGCAATGCCATCACCAATCCTGCAGGATTTGCCACCACGCTTAATGCGGCCCATGGCTCGAACAGCTTCGTGCCCGCCATTCCGACGCAGAGTCCTGGTGACCTTGCCGGAGTCAGCGTGAGCAGCTTCTCCACCGCCAGTTTTCACGGTGGAAGCATGACGCTTAAAGCCGTCAACAGATACCCCGCCGCAGTTAACGCAACGATGGAAATCCGCACTACTGCAGGAGCCACATTGATGTCCTTCCCGCTTGGTGCTATTAACGCTGGCGACTCCGCGTCGAGCACCGTAAGTCTCGCGGGACTCACCGTGCCCAACCAAATGCGCGTCGTGCTGACCAGCTTCAGCAGCCCTGGCGCCGGAACGCCGCTCGTGCCAACCACCTATGTGCCAATTGATACGGGATCCGCCCTTGAAATCACCATGACGGGAAGCAACTTGCAGGTTTACAATGCCGTAGCCCAGACGCAAACCCAGCAAATTGTCGACGACACGGTCAAAGTTGGATTTGGCGCTACGGCCGGAGTTAAAGTCCGCGAAATTGCGTTTGACCAAGGCGGATTCAACTACAGCATGAACTCGGGGCTTCCCGAGACCCTTTCGCTGACCTTGGCCTTCCCGAGCAGCAACCCGGGTGGAACGCCGATTAGCCAGACCATCGTACTCCCGGCCGGCCAGACAGTCACCGGCAGCATTAGCCTCGCGGGCAGCACGCTCGACTTCACGAGCAATCCGGCCCAGCCGTTCAATGAACTCCCCATTCGCTACAGCGCTAGCTTGCAGAGCAGTGGCCAGTTGGTAACCCTAGATTCGAGCGCCAGCATTACCATGAGCTTTACGCTGGTCAATGTTGACTTTGCGTACGTCAAAGGATTCTTTGGCCAGGACGTGATTAGCATCCCTGCCGACACGATTGACCTTGACCTTGAAATCCTTAACAAACTCGGCGGAAGCATCACCTTCGTTCAGCCCGCCCTAAAAATTCCGGTCTTGAACAGCGTGGGAGTGCCCATCACCCTCGACCTGAACATGGCGTCGATCGATCCGCAAGGTGGCGTGCACCCCTTGGGCGCTCCGGCTACCGTGCTTCCGTACCCGACGGCAGCCCAGTTTGGCCAAACCATCACCGACACGGTCGTTTTTGACAAAAACAACACTACGATTGTAGACTTTTTGAGCTTGCCCAAAGACCTCTTCACCTTTAGCGGCCAAGTGAGCGTCAATGCCGACACCGTTGCTACCGGAACCAATAACTTCATTACCAGTACCTCCTCCATCTTTGGTGACGTGCTGATGGAGCTTCCATTCTACTTCACTGCCAGCGGAATCGGATTCAAAGACTCCATCGATGTGCAAGTCCTCAAAGATGCCTTTGCCCCAGAGATAGGGGTTAGCGAGGGGACCCTGATCATCGGAAGCATCAATACCCTTCCGCTCGACGTGAACGTCAACCTGAACTTCTACGACGTCAACAATGTGCTAATTCACACCGAGCCCTTGCCGCTGCTTGAGTCGGGCGTTGTGGATCCAAACACGGGTTTGGTCACGCAAGCGACCAACTTTGTTACGCGCCTGACCATGGACGTGTTCGACATCCCCAAGATTTACCAGTCGACCACGCTCGAAATCGAAGCCGTCCTGGAGACCACGAGTGCCGGCACGGTTCCCGTTAAGCTCTTGAGCAATGCCAACCTGCAGCTCGAAATCGCCGTTCAAGTTGAACTTAACCGCAGCCTTTAAGCCATGAAGACGAACACTCTACTTCGCACGATCGCATTGGCTTTTGCTGCCGCTACCTCAACAGCGCAAGCCCAAAACGACATCCTGTACGCCATGCGCGGCAACCCGCAGTCGTACTTTCTCAATCCTGCAGCCGACGTCGACAGTCGAATGCACCTCGCGTTGCCCAGCCTACAGTTCAATGGTCAGTTTTCGCTCAATGCGGGCCAGATCATTGGGGCTCCGCTGCCCGATATGTGGCGCCAGCTCAGCAACCCCTTCGAGGGCATCAACAGCCAGCTGGACGTGCACCTGTTTAATGCGGGTTTCAAGTATAAGAAATCCGCCTACTGGATTGGAGCCCAGGTCAATACGGACATCGCAGCATTCCTTGACCACGACCTAGTGGACTTCGCTTTGTGGGGAATGAAGGACGCCAACGGTGAAATAGACCTTAACTACTCGGGTGATTTTAATCAGACTTCGGTGATGGCAAGTGCGCGCGCCACAGCCTCGCTTGGTTGGCAGCGCCAGTGGAACCAAAAGCTCAAAGTAGGCGCAGCCCTCAATGCGACTAGCCTTATCGGCCATGCTGAACTCAAAATGAATGATTTTAGCCTGTCCTCATTCCCGACCACGAGTGTGTTCAACCGCCTCCAGTTCAATGCAGTCGGAACCCTTTCAACCTACGGCCTCATCGACGAAGGCGCTCAGATTGATTCCGTTGGGCAGTTTTTTGGCGCAATGGGCGGTGGACTCGCAGGGGCCGCCTCAGCTCCGATGCTGTTCTCGGCCGACCTGGGAATCACCTACGACCTAAGCCCACGAATTCGATTCATGGGGTCGTTTCAAGGCCTCGGGCCGGGAATGGAATTCACCAGCAATGCCCGCAGTCTCAAACTGGACAACCAGATTAGCATTGACGGATTCAGCTGGAACACCACCGACACTGGTGTGGATTTCTTGGGGAACTACATCGATACCCTGTCGGCCGAATTCGGACGCACCCTCTTTGTGGCGGGCCAAACGGAGGCCTTGAGCCTGAAGCCCATGCAGCGTGCCGACGCCGCACTCTACCTGCGCTCACCCAAAAAGGTGCACCAGATCGGAGCCCACTACCTCTACCGCAGTCGTCCGTCCCTGAGCTATCATGGCATCGCTGCGGAGTACCACGGATTCTTTGGCCGTCGCTGGCAGGTGAGCGGAAGCTATACCTACACCCTGAGCAGCACACAAGCCCAAGGTCACTCGGTGACGGCGTTCACTACACTGCACCTTCCTGCAGGTTTTTCTCTGCACCTCGGCACCAGTGCAGCCCACATGCTGCCCGCGCCGATGACCACTCCGTCGCTCGTTCAAACCATCGGAATCCCCGCTTCTATGGACCGTGTCAACTTTACGGTTGGGCTTAACTGGATGCTCTATGATAAGTCCTACCGCAAGGATGCCAAGGCGCGTCGTGCTGCCAAAAAGGTTAAGCGCGCTGCCAAAAAAGCAGAAAAAGCGCTGAACAAAGCCGCCCAGCTAACCGCAGACTCTACCAAGGCCCTTGCGGTTGATTCGGTCGCTCTTGATGCCCCATTAGGATTAGATATTCAAGACGACAAAAACTACTATGTGGTCGTTGGCAGTTTTCTGAGTCAGGAATTAGCCAGTAAGCGTTCGAAAGCCATACAAGATTCACGCATCGTGCAAAGTGAATCAAAGTACTTTCGGGTTTGCCTAGGACCCTTTCAAGGAACCGAAGTTCGCCAACGACTCGAGGAACTGAAAAAAGGCACCCCCGATGCGTGGGTGGTTCAGGCCGAATAAGGCCGTGCGATTGCGACTCGCCATAGTCCTTTTAACGGGATCTTTGGGGCTTAGTGCCCAAAGTTTTTATACCCTTCAGCCCCGAGTGGGCGTCTACCAAATGGCCGAAAAGGGTTGGGAACCGCTCACCCTACACCTCACGGCAGTGGACCTCATCCTCAACCAGGGTGCGCGCACCACGCTCTACCTAGGGCCTCGGATGGCCAGCAATTTTCTGGGTGTTCGCGCAGGATATATCAGTCTTGGCGGGCACGCAGGCATACAGCATCAAATCAACCTAAAACTGCGCCTTAGGGCCGAAATCGACGGTAGCGCCGGCGGCGGCGGATATGCCCAAGATGGTGATGGTTGGGTGCTCGGTTCCACGGCATCGTTAATCTACGGTGGTCGTGCGCAGAATCTTGAGGCTGGACTCACCTACCACTATGCCAGCGGTGGCATGATCGGTGGATTTTCGCCCTACATCGGATGGAACCGCACACTACAGCTCATCGCTCAACCTTCAGCGTATGGGGTCGGATCCGCTCGTGCAGGCGATCGGAATGCTATGGCGCTCCCCGCTTCGGTGGGTCTTTTTGTACAACCGTCGGTGGGCCGACAGCCCTACGGGGATCCTGAAGGTGATCAAGCCTACCCCTTCACCATGCTCGGGGCCGAACTTCGGTTTGAAGGGCGCCGTTTGGACCATGCATTGAGTCTAAGTGCTGCGGCAGACACCTTTGGAGGCTACATGCTCGTTATGAATACCTTGACGCCGAAAATTACCCAAGGCAAGCGGGTGCAACTCAACCCCCAAGTGCACCTCGGCGCGGGCGGCGGAGGTCGATCGATTCACTACTACGGCGGGCTGCACTATGGTCTTGGGCTTGAAGGCACCTTGAGCCTCGGTCGCCACGGCCGAATCGGCCAAGTGTATTGGAACCATCAATTCATGTTTACCAACGGACCCTGGAACTACCAAGCTGATCAGGTCGGCCTTCGCGTGCCCTTGACGTTGGCTCGCGTTCCGCGCGCCACCGAGGTCCCGACCCACAAAGCGGTTCCGCGCTACACCCTTGAACTCGGTGTGGGAGCCAAGGGTTATATCAGAGATAGCCTTTGGGCTGCATGCGTGGGCGGCGAGATGCTTTTGCTTCGCAAGGGTCCAGTGAGTGTTTACGGCTCCACCTGGTGGGCTGCCGTGGGTGGCAATTTGGGCGCCTATGCAGAGGGCTTACTGCATGCGAAGATTGAAATGATGCAGGGTGTGGGGTTAACGGCATCAGGTGGCCTAGGTGCCGGTGGTGGAGTCAATCATTTGGGTAATTCATACATAGCCGGGTTGGGCATAGAATTGGGTCGTTCGGTTCCTGTTCACCTTCAATATTGGTATGGGGCACCCACACGTTTTTCGGTTGGAATGGTAAAAAAAATCAAAAGCCCGATAGCGGGTATAGACCGATGAATAAATTCGAGTAGACATTGGTTAAACTCTATTGATTTTCTTGTCCTAAAGAAATTAAAGAGGCATACCTTTGCTCGCTCTAATGAATACATATCCTAAAAGCAGCCTCAAGCGACTATTAGATTGGTTGCTGTCGGTTGCCGTAGCGCCATTTGCACTGGTATTCGTTTTTCTAGGTTGCGCGGCCGTATACTTAACCGATGGAGGGCCAGTAATTTATAAGCAATTAAGGGTTGGTCTTGGAGGTAAGCCATTCACAATGTTTAAGATTCGCACGCTAAAGAGAAATGCAAGTGACGATTTCAGCGGAATGCGTGCTTCAGACCCGGATCTACTAAAGGTTGGTACCTTTTTGCGCTTGTGGCGCATTGACGAGTTGCCTCAAATTCTCAACATTTTAAAAGGTGATATGAGTTGGGTTGGGCCACGTCCTGAGCGCCCCCATATTGTGGATCAATGCATTTTGGATATTTCGAATTATACCATGCGCCACGAAGTGCTTCCGGGAATTACGGGACTTGCACAGATCAAAAATCCCAATGCTACGCCCAGTGAAAATTCTGAAAAATTACAGTATGACCTGGAATATTCACGTCGCGCATCCCTGGGATTGGACCTGAAAATCTTATGGAAAACGTTGGTCGCAATCGGGTAGTTCCCAAGTTTGTTGGTCTATTTTCGGTCTACAATGGTGACCTCCCCACCCCGCTTTTTCAGTCACTTTGGAGCATTCTGAAAGGCCAAACAGAAAGTTTGGATTTATCAGTTGGTGTAATTGAAGGCGAGCTAAGTGACCAACTTGAACGTGTTGTAGCGCACTTTGCTGATGTTCAATGGGTGCGTATTCCAAAGGTTGCGTCGGCATTGAATTTTGGCCTGCCCGAGTGCTTAAATAAGGGCTTAGAAGTTATTGGGCCCAACAATATTGTTCTTAAAATCGATACCGATGATATCTATGACCGCAATAGGGTTGCGGTCACTAAAAGGCATTTTTTAGAGGATGACGATTTGGTTTTGTTTGGCGGACAGGTTCTCGAATGGGATGAAGAATTTCTGCGACCCATTGGGCTGAGAAGGGTTCCTCTTGAGCACGATAAGGTATACCAGTACGGTAAGCGCAGAAACCCATTTAATGGCCCGAGCGTTGCATTTCGAAGTGGGCCAATTATGGGTTTGGGAGGATTCAAGCATGTTGGAGCAAACGAAGACTACGTATTGTGGTCAGCGGTGCTGCAGGCTGGGAATAAATCTAAGAATATAGCGGAGGTCTTGGTTCACATGCGCGGGGGGAGCACATTGGTTCATCGGAGATCAAATCAAAGAACGCGCAAAGGCGAACTAGAGGCATTAAAAGCTATAAGAGCTGTAGGATATTATACGCGTCCTGAATATTATGCGCATGTTGTTTTTAAGCAGGTTGTTCGTCGTATGCCTCATTTTTTAAACAACGGCATTTACAGAATTCTCTTAAGATCCAATGGTTCCAATACGGTAGTGCCCGAAGTGGTACTTGCGGCAAAAGCTGCGTTCATTTCATTTCAAAGCGATGAAAATCATGGTTCATAAACCCAAGATTGTGGTTCGTTTGGCGGGCGGTCTCGGAAATCAACTCTTTCAATGGGCTTGTGGGTATGCATTATCTGAGCGAATTGGCGGTACCTTGATTTTAGATACAACGTCGGGATTTGTTTTAGACTTGAAGTATCGTAGGTTTTTTGAATTGGGCGCACTCAATTTGACCTATCAAAAAGCTGGAGTTTGGACCATTACTCTAATGTATTTCAGATGGATACTCCAACGACTAAGGCTTCGTGCTCAGACTGTTCGAAGTGCATTCTATACCGAAGTATCCAATGAATACGTACATGAGGTCCACGAGCATCCAAAGAACCTGAATGCGTGGTTGCTAGGCTACTTTCAGTCACCTAAGTACTTTATTGATTTTGCAGAACAACTAAGGACCCAGTTGCTCATCAAAGAGCCGTCGTACTGGCTTTATAAGGAACTTGGGAGCCAGATGCGGCAGAATCCCTCGGTGGCAATCGGGATACGTCTCTATGAGGAAACGAAGAATCCGTCGTATCACGCGCACCTAGGGCAAGAAATCACCCTGGCCAAAATACAAGGGGCCATTAATGATATGGCAGATCGGATTGGCAGTTTTGACGCCTATGTGTTTTGCACCTACCATGCGGAATTTTTAGATAAATTGGATGTTCCGGGAAGAATCAAATTCATTTCTTCGGATGACGGTTATTCAGATACATGGAGCAGTTTATGGCTGCTCACCCAATGCCGTCACCACATTATTAGCAATTCGTCATTTTATTGGTGGGGTGCATTTTTAAGTGCTTATTACCATCCTAACGAAGTACAGCACATAATGGCCTCCAATAATTTTGCTAATCAGGCAATTTACCTAGACTCTTGGGATCAATTTTAGCTGGTCCTTCAAGTTCAGAATTGTAGCGATCGTCCATTCTTGTAATGGTCAGGATAGACAGTGCAAGTACGGCAGTAGGTATCGGGTCTCCAATGGTGCCTAGAGCAAAAAAACTAAAAAGAAAGAGGCTAAATACGGCTCGCCCTTGCGGCACTCGAAGGAAGCGCCAGTCAGAAATAGACGAGAACAGTACACTAACAAAAGAGAGTGCGCCCACCCAACCGATAGCAAGAAACAAAGCAGATCCAAAGGCTGACGGCCGCATGGCATAATAGTGTCCGTCGTTCGCATTGAGAAAGAAGTGAAGTTCATAGGCCATTACTCCGGTCATTTCTTGAGCTTCTACACTGTGAATTAAAAAGCTTCCTATGCCACCGCCGAACGGATTTGCCAATCCGTATAAGTAGCCACCATAGGTCGTCACAAATCGATATCCAGATTCATTGAGAAAGGCATACCTCATTGTTTCGCTGTCGAGTCCGAAGATGAACTGATAGATAAGCCAAAGAGAACGCGGTGGGTCATCACTGAAGTTGACATTCACGTAGGCCAACCCCAATAATCCTATTAATCCAAGAGTGAGGTAGGGTATGTTCTTAAGCGTAATGTAGCCAATCAAGTATGCGCCGAGGTATGCTATATCGGTTGCGGAACGAGCAACAACCAGGTCCCAAATTAGGATTAGGATCAGAAAAGGCAGACCTTTTCTCGAAAATGGGTGGGTTTTAGTGTAAATGAATAGAAATGCGAACCAATAATGCATGGCATAGGCGGCATAGGCTGGCTCAGGAAATAACCCAGAAACCCCACGGCCGCCCATAAAGTCCAAAGTTTCACGACTCACTCGAGGTATGAAAAACCGAATGGCTTCATACATGAAATTGGGGAGGAGCGAGGTTCGTTGAAGAATACTAATTCCGACATTAAGTAGGAAGATGGAAATTAGAGCCTTCACGATAAGGTCATAATCTTCGCGGTCGGTGTGAATGATTCGATAAAAAATTAGACTTGCATTGATGATAGAAACGTAGTCTCTAATAATTGAAAAGGGTTGTCCAATGGTAAAAAGGCCATACACTGCGGATCCACCAAGAATGATTAGAATCAGTGCGTAACCCACAGTAACTGTGGTCCGTCTATTTAAGGAAAATAGGGTAGCATGAGGAAAGGTTTCGATACCTGACATGCCAAGAGGGATCATGACATTGGGCAAAAAGAGCAGATGGGCCAGGAGCTTTCGAAGCATCACATGAAATTTTGCACCCTTCGACGAAACGAATAAAACCGATCGATGGCGCGCAGGATTGGCGCCTGGTTTGTGCTCAATGCCGCGATTTGGTTCCCTTGCATTTTAAGGATAAGGCTCAACCGATGCTCCGCCCAAATACATCGAATCTTAAGATCGGTTGCCTTTTGGTCGCGTAGACCTGCATTCTTCCATCCATGAAACAAGGACCCCTTTAGGTAGCGATTGATAAATGTTCGGTATGCTCTTGATTTACTGTATGCCTCATCCCACTTCTCGGTAACTTCTACTAGTGCTGATGTAAAATCCTTAATAGATTCGAAGGTTGGTAGCCAAAAGATCCAGGATGCATAATAGCTCAATGGACCATGTTCAGTGTGAATGGGTTCGTGCCGGGGATCCCCAAAAATAGACTGACTACGTTCAAAATTCCATTGAGCAACTTGACTGCACCAAAGCGATTGACTGTGGTGCGCAAGCGCAGTATCGTTGAGGATTAAGCACGGAGTTTGAACATCATTTAGGATTTCAAGACCTTCTTGGTACCCTGAAAATTCTGCAAATCGGTTGCATCCTGAGACTACAGAGTACTTCGGATCTTCAAATGAGACTTCATCATGGTTGTTGACGACAACAACTCTTCCTACCTCTGGAAGGTGGTTGATCCATTCGGTAAGCGCTTGGGATTTTTGTTGGTTCCAGCGGTATGCAACCAAAACAAGGTTCATTCCGTTGGGATGATAAAAAATACTAAGATGTACATGGCGCCACCCACTAAAAAGAGCAGAGAAGCGTATTCCCACCATTCCAGCCCCTTTTGGTCTAGGGGAAATTGGGGGGTGTCAACCGTTTGGATTAACGGGGTTTCTTTTCGAAGACCAATTTCTGCAAGTTTTAAACTCTTCACGAGTTCACTATATAAAGCAGCGTTGATTTGCAGCTCAATACTGTTTCTGTTTTGGTCGAGTCGCAGTATTTGTCGAGATGGGTTAATATTTATATCGCTTAATACTGCGGCATTGGTCATATTGTCGGCAAGGACTTTTTGCACCGAATCAACCTCTCGGTACAAAACTTCAAAGTTGCGTTGGGCCTTTATAGAAACCGTTTCAATGTAAAAGTCCCTGGTATTTTTTACAGCCTCTTCGGCAAAAACCTTAGCAAAATAGGGGTCCTCATGAACTACATTAATGGTAATCAATGATAATTTGGTTTCAGGCTTTGAAACGTCGACCACATTTTTTACAATATCTGTATAGATGATTTTCAGCAGACTGTCTTGAGTGGAGCTGAAGCTCGTGCGGTCGCTCGTGAAATTGGCGTTCTTGAACGCCTCTTTTTCAATCAAGGGAGATGATTTGAGGTAAAGATTGACTAAAGGCTCTTGCGTTCCGTCGGGAAGATCCACAGTTCTAAGCAGTGTGCGCTCGATCTGACTCCTCATGGTGAAGAGTTTAACTAGTGCCTCACCTTTAAAAATTCCTCCAGGGTTGGTGCCTCCCACATCAATTCCAAATTGCTCGAGCATCATCGACCAACCGCCGGACTCATCATCTTCGATGGCAATAGTTACTGAGGCTTCATACAGCTTTGGATTAAGTAATCCATAAAGAGCGCCGATGGCAGCCATTCCCAAGGCCATGGTCCAGCCCCATTTTTGAAAGCGCTTGATCATGGTGAATCGCGCCATAGATTGCTGCAGGATTTGGCCAAAATTTAGCTTTGACCTAAGTAATCCAAAAAAACTATCTCGGCTCATCGCAGTAGACTAAGTATGCCGATCATCGTAGTAGACAAGAAGCCGAGAACCGAGGTAATCATTGCTACCTGTGCTGGGTCGGTCTTTTGCTCTTCTTCAAAGTACCGCATGTCTAAGGGCACAACAACTGTTGACCCTGATGGTACATACGGGTAAATTTTGAACAATCCATAGTTCTTGACCCTTCGATTGGCCCCGTTCTGCAGCCTGACGTATGTTTTTCTCAATTCACCCTCTTTTAGACTACCGCCAGCTAAACTTATGTAGTATTTTGCTCGACGGGAGGTGGTATGGCTTACCAATGTAGGGTCATTGACGGCTCCAGTGATTCGGATGAAGTTTTTTTGCTCAAGGGCTACAAGACGATCACCATTTTGAAGGGTAAAATTCAGTGAGCTAAGATGCTTTCTCGAAAGGTCAAGTGCAATAGTGTCCGTCGATGGGACAAATGCGCTGCTTGCAATGAGTTCTTTATTGGATCCTCCAATATTAATTATTTTACTGGTTTCAACAGGTGCTTTATCTGAGCGAATTATGTAGATTCCATTGAGGTCTGCATACCTAGAGAGCCCGCCTGCCCGTTTCAATAACACGCTGAGTCGATCGCTCCTCT
>Ga0315909_10005885_pt1 | contig 13962 bp, 10 predicted proteins | sample LakEriMetagenome_11_FD_203527 | JGI IMG/M metagenome (GOLD analysis project Ga0315909, IMG submission 203527) | Freshwater fungal communities from buoy surface, Lake Erie, Ohio, United States - Buoy 2 MA125 | ecosystem: Environmental > Aquatic > Freshwater > Lake | place: USA: Lake Erie, Ohio...
CAACTTTATAGCAGGCCAATTTCGGGCATGACGGCAAAATTCGCCGCTCATGCCCGTCTTTTTTCACCCGCAAACCCGCTCCAGTGCTTGTTCCCAGAGCTCAGGACGGAATCTAAATCCAAGGGATCGCAATTACCATAACTGTGCTTTTGAGGTTGGTTCTGAGACACGCTTGGGATGCCCGATCTCCGGATTTCTCACCGGTGAAATGCGGCCGGCGGAAATTCCAGATCGATCTCGAATACAGCGGCCTATACCAAGCCGTCCAATGGCTGGGCTGGTCGCCCGGCTGGATCCCGCCGCCCGAGCACGCGCAAACTGGCTGAAGGAAGCGCTCCGCTGCGCATAACGGCTCGGCCTGTGATCCGCGAATTCACCGTGGCCGTCATTGCTACCCGTTGCGCCCTCCGTCCCATCACCGGCCCTGAAACCATTTGACCGTCGCCGCGAGAGTCTCGTCGAAATCAGTTTCCGGCACGAAACCGGCGACCCGCAGTTTTTCTATCGACGCAGTGGAATGCCTCACATCGCCGGGTCGCTCAGACTGGTAAACGATCGGCGATGCGGATCCCGTGAGCGCGATGATCTTTTTTGCAAGCTCGTTGACAGTGATACGGCCACCTCTCCCAACATTGAAGACACCCGTGAGGCCCGGTGCTGACGCGAAGTGGACGTTCGCGGCCACTACATCCTGCACACTGACAAAATCACGCGTCTGCTCCCCGTCGCCGAAAATGGTGAGAGGCCGTCCTGCGAGTGCCGACTCGATGAAAGCGGGAATGGCGGCCGCGTATGAACCACGCGGATTCTGCCGTGGACCGACGACATTGAAATAGCGGAGGGCTGCGGTGTCGAGGAGCCCCTCCCGCTGGAACATCGCGCAGTAGAATTCGCCATCGAGCTTGGTGACGGCGTACGTGCTCCGCGGCTCCGGCATCATGGTTTCAACTTTCGGCACGGCGGGATTGTCACCGTAGATCGCGGCGGATGAGGAAATGCACAGCTTGCGCACCTTCGCCCGTGCCGCTTCCTCGAGGACAATCAACGTTCCGGTGACATTGTTCGCGACACACTCAACTGGCTGCATCATGGATTCCGCGACGCTCACCGTCGCCGCCAAGTGGAAAATGAAGTCCACCCCTTGCACTGCAGCGCGCACCGTATCTCGATCAACAATCGTGCCCTTGATGAACTCGTGACGCATCCCGGCCAGATTGGCTTCCGTTCCCGTGCGGAGATTGTCGAGCACACGCACCGTGGCCTTTTCCTGAAAATAATCGACCAAATGGCTGCCGATGAAGCCTGCACCGCCGGTGACGAGAACGATCATGGTCTGAGGTCGAGATGTCTCTGCGGGCGCGGCTACTTCAGGTTCTCGCGCAGGAAGCGGAAGAAGTTTCCGCGGAAAATCCTGGTGATGTCGTCGGCGCTGTAGCCGCGCTTCGCGAGGAGGTCGGCGAGCTTTGTGAGGTCGGCGATGCTGTCGAGATCGAGAGGCGTCTGCTCGGTGCCGTAGCCGCCGTCGAGATCGGTGCCGATGCCGACGTGGCGCGCGTTGCCGGCGAGCTGGCAGATGTGGTCAATGTGCTCGCAGATTTTCTCGATGCGCAGGCCGAAGTCCTGCGGCTTGGAAACTTTGTGATGCCAGCCGTGGACCATCATGGTCGCGTCGAACGCCATGCCGATGACTGCGCCGCGCTGGACGAGTTCCATGATCTGTTCGTCGGTGAGCTGGCGGTTCCAGTTTGCGAGCGCGCGGCAATTGTGATGGCTCGCCCATACCGGCCCGCTGAAATGATCGAGCGCGTCGCGCATGGATTCGTCGCAGAGGTGCGTGACGTCGAGGATGATTCCGAGGCGCTCCATTTCCTTCAGCAGCTCGCGGCCCTTTGCGGTGAGCGGGCCTTCGTCGTCGGTGCCGCAGCCGTAGATGCCGGGGCCGTAGTGGACGGGGCCGAGCGCGATGAGTCCGTCGGCGCGCGATTTTTCAAGGTGACGCCAGCTCAGGATCGAGTCCGCGCCTTCGAGGCTGAGCAGGTAGCCGATCGGCAAAGTCGCGGCTTCGGCATCCGTTGCGGCGATCCATTTCGCGGCGTGCGCCTCGACTTGCGCCCATGTGCGGAGCTGCACCATCTCGCCGCATTCCTCCATCACCCGGTAGTACGCGAGCTGGCCCTGCGTCTGCGCCCACGCCTGCTCGGGGCTGCGCCATCCGGGGAGATTGTGGAAGCGCGGCGAATAGCGCGCGATCTGCGTGGCGACGATGACGCCGATGCGCCCGCGCCGCAGCTCGGGAAAGCACACGGTGCTGCGCGAGCGATGCCGTTCCGCCGCGGGAAGGATGAACGGATCGGAGAGTTCGCTGCGGCGGATTTTTTCCTGCGTCCATCGCTGGTCGCGGTTGAATTCCATCGCGTTCATCGAGATGTCGAGATGACAGTCGAAGATCAGTTTTCGGGCTTCGGATGGGGTGCTCATGGGGTGAGGTGCGGGCGGTGATTTGGGCGCGAAGATGCGCGCGGCGTTACGGCTTTTTCGCAGTGCTCTGGATGTGAACTTCGCGGAGCTGCTTGAAGTCCACCTCGACCGGCGAACTCGTCATGAGATCGCAGCCGCGGTTGTTCTTCGGAAATGCGATCACCTCGCGGATGCTGCTCGCGCCGGTGATGAGCATCACCAGGCGATCTAGGCCGAGCGCGATGCCGCCGTGCGGCGGTGCGCCGAAGCTGAACGCCTTCAGGATGTGGCCAAACTTCACCTGCTGCTCCTCGGTATTCACGCCGAGCACCTCGAAGAGCTTCGCCTGCAAATCTCGCTCGTGGATTCGGATCGATCCGCCGCCGAGTTCGACGCCGTTCAGCACGACATCATACGCGACCGCGCGGACCTTGCCGTAGTCGCCGGCTTCCATCGCGGGCATGTCCTCGGCCTTTGGGCGCGTGAAGGGGTGATGCACGGCGACCCAATGGTTGTCCTCGGGTGAAAATGCGAGCAGCGGAAAATCCACGACCCAGAGAAAGTTGAGCTGATCCTTCGCCGCGGCGAGGAGGCCGAGCAGTTCAGCGCAGCGCAGGCGCACGCGACCGAGGATTTCGCAGACGGGATCGTGCTTTGCGTCGGCTCCGAAAAACAGCACGTCGCCTTCGACGAAGCCCATGCGCTCGGCGAGCGCCTTTTTCTCGGCGTCGCTGAAAAATTTCACGATGGGCGATTCCCATTCACCGCCGGTGCTCCACTTGATGTAAGCGAGACCTTTCGCGCCGAATTCAGTCTTCACCCACTCCTCCCATTTCTTGAGCTGTTCCTTGCTGAACAGCGCCGCCGCGCCCTTCGCGTTGATCGCCTTAATCGTGCCGCCACCGCTCGCGACGGACGCGAAGACTTTGAATGTGGACGCGGTGAAAATGTCCGTCAGCTCGACGAGTTCGATCGCGAAGCGCGTATCGGGTTTGTCGCTGCCGTAGCGGTTCATCGCCTCGGCGTAGGCCATGCGCGGGAACGGCACCGGGATGTCCACACCGCGCGATTCCTTGAAGATGCGCGAGAGCAGGCCCTCGATGAGCGTCTGGATTTCCACGTCGGTGATGAACGACGCCTCGACATCAATCTGCGTGAACTCCGGCTGGCGGTCGGCGCGCAGATCCTCGTCGCGGAAGCAGCGCGCGATCTGGAAATATTTTTCCAAGCCCGCGACTTGCAGGAGCTGCTTGTATTGCTGCGGCGCCTGCGGCAGCGCGTAAAATGTGCCGGGGTTCAGCCGCGACGGCACGAGGAAGTCACGCGCGCCCTCGGGCGTGGGGTTCGACAGCACGGGCGTTTCGATTTCGAGGAAGCCCTGCTCGTCGAGGAAGTCGCGCGTGGCCTTCACGACGCGGTGGCGCAGCTTCAGATTCCGCTGCATCGGCGCGGTGCGCAGATCGAGATAGCGGTAGTGCAGGCGCAAGTCTTCGTTCACACTCGGATCGTCGAGGGGAAAAGGCGGCACGTCGGCCTTGTTCAGCACGCGCAGTTCAGAGGCGACGACCTCGATGCTGCCAGTTTCCAGCCTCGCATTCTCCGTTCCCGGCAGACGCTGCGACACTTTTCCCGTGATCGAGATCACATCCTCCGGACGCAGTCCGTGGCTTTGCTCCGAGACCTGCGCGAATTCCTCCGGGCGAAAAACCACCTGCGTGAGACCTTCGCGATCGCGCAGGTCCACGAAGATCACGCCGCCGTGATCGCGGCGCGAATTGATCCACCCGGCGAGCGTGACGCTCTGGCCGATGTGTTCCGTGCGAAGGCTGTTGCAGGATGTGGTGCGGTACATAAAAGGGCGCGGAGAATACGAAGGCCGCGCTGCTTTGCCAGCGCGGAGTGCGGGGGCGGGAGCGTTGTCGGCAGTCGGGACTTTCCAGCCCCGGTACTGGCTCGGGATGCGAATGCCGGGACTGGAAAGTCCCGGCTACAGAGCCCACTCGACGGCCACGCTTTTCCGCTGCTTGAAGCGGTCGTCGTAGAGCAATTTTTTGTTCGTCGCGCCGTATTCGTGGACGAGCTTCGTGCACTTCACGTCGAAGCAGCAGTATTCCGCGATGTCCAAAAGTTTGCCCTCGCGCCACCAGCGGATCGCGTCGAGGCCGTCGCCGGTTTTTCCCACGCCGAGGCTCGCGCTCGCGACGGCGTCGAGGCCGAGGCGGTGGCCGAGCTTGGCCTCGATGTCCACGAGCATGTCCAGCGTGCGGCATTGGTGCGGGAGGTCGAGGACCGTGTAGCCCATGAGGACTTCGTAGTCGAAATTGATCACGTTGAACCCGACGACGAGGTCGGCGCGGAGGAGCTGCTGCACGAGGTCGTCCACGCGCTTCTCGCTGAAGATTTGGTATTCGCCGAGGCGCGTGCTGTAGGTCACGCCGAGGCTCATGCCCATGTCGCGCTTTTTGTCCCAGCCGCCGACGTCGTTGGCGGTGCGCTGGGTTTCGAGGTCAAAATAAACGATGTCGCGCGACATGCGCGCACGTTGCCGGGGCGGGCGTAGGGGCGTCAAGCGGCGGCGTGTGATTTGCCGCGTTGGACGTTGGATGTTGGACGGTAAACGTTGGAAGTTTGGCCCGCCGCAGGCGCATCACGAATGTCGGCGCGTGTTGCGAAAACGAAAGGCCGCTGCGCGGGGCTCAACGTCCAACGTTTAATGCTTAACGCATAACGTTCAAAGCAGGACCCTCGCGGAAAACACCGTTGCCATCATCCGTCAAGCGGCGTGCTGGCTTTTCCCGGACGCGCGCTGTAAAAGCGCGGCCTGATGTTTTACGACCGAGTCCCGACTCCGCGCATCCTCTGGTGGGGGGCGATCCTTTTCTGCATCATCGCGATCGCGGATTCGTGGTTCCGCTGGGCGACATTCCAGTACGGGACTTTCGACCTCGCATTCTACGCGCAGGGCCTGTGGCTCGCGGGAAAAGGGGTGTGGCATGTGTCGCTGCTCGACGTGCCGCTGATGGGCAACCACCAGGACCCGATCGTCTTTCTCGCGCTGCCATTTTACAAAATATGGTCGCACCCGATGCTGCTCGTGATTTTGCAGACGCTGCTGCTCGCGACGATGCCGTTCACGGCCTGGCGCATCGCGCGGCACTTGGAATTCGGCCAGCAGGCGTCCGTCTGGCTCGCGCTGGCGACGCTGCTTGCGCCGGCGACGGGCTTCGTCGCGCTGCATGAATTCCACCCCGAGGCGCTCGCCGCGCCGCTGATCCTCCTGATGTTTCAGGGACGCTTTCAGCGCAGGCCGGGGGTCTTCTGGGTGTCGTTCATCCTCGTGCTCATGTGCAAGGAAAGCATGGGCCTGCTGCTCGCGTGGATTTCGCTCGTGTACTATTTCATCGAGCGCGACCGCGACCGCGAGTGGCGCATGGGTTGGAATGTAATTCCCGGCTGCGTGGCCTTTGGGTGGTTCCTGCTGTGTGTGCTCGTGATCGGTCCGGCGCTGAACGGTGGAAGCGTGGACTTTCTCGGGCTGTATGCGCACCTCGGGGATACGCCGGGCGGCATCATCAGCGGGTTCGTCACGCATCCGTCGAAAGGCGCGAAGGCGCTGTGGACCGGGCTCACCGGCGGAAATCTTGCGTGGGGCACGCTGCTGCCATTCCTGTTGCTGCCGCTGCTGCGCCCGCGCTGGATCATCATGGCTGCGCCCATTTTCCTCCAGCACCTGCTGTCGTGGCGACAGTCCGAATGGAGCATTAATTTTCACTACGCAGCGCCGCTCGTGCCGCTGCTCTGGCTCGGCACGGCGGAGGCCGGCTCGGCGCTTTTCTGGCGCGATGTCCTCGCGGGATGGGTCGCTGTCGGATGTGCAGTCGGTCAGCTTTGGTTCGGGCCGATCAAGGAAGTGTGGCACACCGTCATGAGCGCGGGCGATGCGCTGTGGGCGCGGGAGTGGAAGAGCACGATGCTCGCCGTGGTGGAGAAGGACGCGAGCGTGACGGCAGGCATCCCCTACCTCTCGCACCTCACGAATCGCAAACAGCTCTATTCGCTCCACCATGTGCTCAAGGGACTGAAGACGCTCAGTCGCGCCGAATACAAACCGCCGACAGGAATTGATGCCGTGGTGATGGACACCGCGGATCGGGCGACCTTCGATCCGGATGCGGGATATTTTCATCCGCAGCGAAAGATGGGCGAAAGAGTGCTGCCCGCGTCGGATCTGCTCCTGCACCATTTCATGGGCCAGCATCCGTGGCATGTGGTCGCCAGGAATGAACTCGCAATTTACCTCGCGGGCGCGACCGCGCAGCAGCACGGATTCAGCGGCGAAGGCAGAAAGCTCGACGACTTCCACGCGCTGATCGCCTGCGAGGGGATGCCGCCGCGGCCGGGCGATTCCATGCTCTTCGCGATGTCGTGGGAAGTGAAGCCGAAGCGCCAGTCGCTGCTCGCCGCATCGCTCTACCTGAAGTCCGCCGACGGGCATCTCTTTCTCGTCGGCAAAGGGCCCATCGCCCCCGGCGTCGAATCCGGCCGCTTCAGCGAGGCATGGGCAGTGCGTCCGCCACCTTCCGTCCCGCCGGGAAAATACCGCGGAATCCTGCTCGTGTACGATCCGCTCGAAGCCTCCGGCGCACCAGAGCGCAAGCGATTCAAGCGCGTGACCTTCGATGTCGGCGAATTCAATCTGGCAGCCCGTTGAGATACGCCGCGCTTGAAGGTGACGCGGACTTTTGACCGTAAATGACACGGATGCCACGGATGAACGCATCCCGCTCTGAAAACCATCCGAGCAATCCGTGGTGATTTTCTCCTTCACCCGAGGGAACCGGGTTTTCTCAGTCGTCGGCCAGCTATTGGGATCGCTTTCGTTCATCGGCGGCCAGCGCCTCCGATTTGCGCCGCACGGTCAGCGCCTCTTCATTGCGCCCGAGCTGGTGCAGGATTGCGGCGAAGAAATCGAGATAGGCGCGGTTCTTCGGCGCGCGCGCGACGGCGACACCGAGCGACTCCAGTGCTTCCGGCCATCTGCCGAGGCTGCCCTCACATTTCGCGGTCTCATAGAATGCGGCGCTGCCACGGATGTCGAGGCGCTGCGCCTTTTTTGCCGTGACGAGAGCCGCCTCGAGTTCGCCCGCCTCCCGTTGCAGCGATGACAGGCCGAGCTGCGAAGGAAGATGCCACCAATGCCCGCGAGCATACCCCGCGACCACGTCGAGAGCGGCGCGCGGACCTTCCGTGTCGTGCAGCACATTGGCTTCAAAGCCGGCAAGCTCCCAGGTGTCCGGGTTCGCCGGCTTCCACTCGCGCACCAGGGCGAGCGCCTCCGCGCTGCGTCCCTCCTTGTGCAATTGGCCCGCGGCATTCAGCGCCGCATTCCAATTGCGGGGAACATTGGACACAACCGCAGCCGTGCGATCGATGTCGAGCAAAGGCTTTGCTTCCTCAACACGGCCCAGCTTTTGCAGGCAGATGCCTAGGTTGATCCGCGCCGTCATGGAGTCCGGATAGATAGTGAGCGTCCTCCTGTAAGCCAGCTCCTGTTCCGCGAATCGGCCCTTGCGGCCAAGCTCACTTGCATAATAGCTGAGCAGGCGCGCCGAAGCGCCGCCGTCCTCGATCGTCCGCTGGGCGAAGGTCTCGCCGTCCGTCCAGTCAGCCGCGCGGAAATTCGTGCGCGTCGCAAGCGCCAGCACTGCCGCGACACTAAGAGGCGCGATTAGGCATCTTGCCTTTTCGGGAAGCATGGCGATGGCTCCTGCGACAGCCAGAAGGAACCCTATGCTTGCAGTATAAAGCCAGTGCTCGGCCACCTCGGCATTCAGCGGGATCAGATTGGAAATCGGGACAAATGCGACAGTGAACCAAAGGACACCGAAACGTCTGAGGGTTCGTGTCTCTCCACGTTTCATCCAAAGCCAGCCAAACAACGCCAGCACTGCCGCCCCGAGGATCGAAAGGTATTCGGCGCCGATGCTGCGCAACCACGCGGCGTGGCTGGAATACATGTCCGACGGACCGAGCGAACGCTCCATCATCAGACGTGCCGGGGCCACCATCAGCCTGCCGTAATCGCCCAGCGCTCTGAGCGCGAGCACCGTGCGCCCGCCGAGCAGCTCCGGAGCAACGCCGGGCGTGGTCGCGCGGTGTGCGGGCAGCGAGTGCAGGACTGCATAGAGCGCAATCATCGCGGCGAGCCCCGCGATCGGGAGGAGCCTCCTTCGCAGCCGCGTGCTGCGGTCGAATAGCAGCGTGTAGATGACAAATAGCAAGGCCCACACAAGCGCGATCTCCTTTGAGCACAGCGCGGCGAGGGCGGCCAGCGCGGCGATGGTGCATAGCGCAATCCGCGCTAACCAGCCGGGACAGTCCCGCGAACGTCTCCATGCAAGCCATGCCCCCATGGCAAAGAGGGCAGCGAGGCTGTCGGCCCGACCTGCGATGTAAGCGACGGCGGCATTATGGACCGGATGCACCAGCCATGTGACGGCGATGAGAAATGCCGCGACCGCCCTTTCATCCCCGCCTTTCCACAATGCCGGCAACAGGCGGCGCAGCAGCAGAAATAACAGCCAGGCCGCGACGGTATGGATCAGGACATTGGTGCAGTGATAACCGACTGTGGACTCACCCCACAGCCAATAATCCAACATATAGGAAAGATTCTGAACGGGCCGGTAGTGGGTCGAGAACGATTCCGTGAAGAGATGCTGCCGGAAGACCTGGGCGGAAAACGCCGGGCTGCGAAAGAACGGATTCTCACCGATCAGATAGGTGTCATCCCATATCCGTTCGCCCTTGAGACATGGGAAGTAGGTGCCGAATCCGACGGTGAGAAACAAGAGCAACACCAGCCACGGGCGCAGCCATCTGGCAGACGCCGACGGGCGCAGCTTGCAGACGGCCGCTGGACTTGGGCTGGGATTGGTTTCCGTCAAGAGGATGGCTGCCGGTGATGGTTTGGGCGATGACTGGCGGGAATGAAATCGGTTCTCATGCGAACTGGCAGTGGAAGCTTCAGGAAGCAACCGTTTTTGCTGGAACGGGGATGTGACTCATCCACTTTTGGAATCGGTTTGGGCGCCTGTCCATGCGGCTGACTAAGCATCCATGATGCCAAGGACGTCGGGAGCAAAAAGCAAACACCCGACCATCCGTGAGGATGGCCGGGTGATGTGAGATAGAACCGCCCAGGCGGCCCTTAGACTAATTGTAGGGCGACCAGAAAGAAGCCGGGGCGACGTCGGACAGAGCCGTGAACGTGGCCGCGGGAACTTTCGGAGGCGTGTCAATCGTGTAGGTGCCGAAGGACGATCCGAGGATGTCGGTGTTGCCGCTTGAGTAGAGGCGGGTGCCGGTCTTGATGTAAGCCTGCAGATCCGCGAAGACGGGGCTGCCGCTGGACTTGTTGTTCTCGATGGCATACTGGTCCACAGCGGAGTCCAGGATGCGGAGGTCTTCGAGGACCTGGGTGGCCTGCGAGCGCTTGCGGCTGCGGAGGAAGTTCGGGACGGCAATGGCCGCGAGGAGTGCGATGATCGCGACCACGATCATGATTTCAACGAGCGTGAAGCCCGCGTGTTTGGTGTTCAGTTTACGAAGCATGGGATTATGATTTCTGGTTTGTTTGTTTTGGTGTCGCAGCGTCTGGTCGCTGCGGACGGAATGGTAACAAGCAACAGCCATGCCACATTATTCCAAATTGTGCTCATCGTGAGACTAAGTGAGCCCGAAGGCGTGGCGGATAGTGAGTTTTCTTCCGGGGAACAGATTTGGCCAATCTCGTGCGGCGACCCGATCATCCCGGGCTAACCCGCCCGGCATTGTGCATGGAAAGCAAACACCCGGCCATCCGTGAGGAAGGCCGGGTGATGTGAGACAGAACCGCTCAGGCGGCCCTTAGACTACTTGTAGGGCGACCAGAAGGAAGCCGGGGCGACGTCGGACAGAGCCGTGAACGTGGCCGCGGGAACCTTCGGAGCCACGTCAACGGTGAATGTGCCGAACGAGTTGCCGAGAATGTCAGTGTTGGCGCTCGAATAGAGGCGCGTGCCAGACTTCGTGTAGGTTTGGAGGTCCGCGAAGGATGGGTTCGTGCCCGCGGGTTTATTGTTTTCGATGGCGTACTGGTCCACTGCGGAGTCAAGGATGCGGAGATCCTCGAGGATCTGGGTGGCCTGCGAGCGCTTGCGGCTGCGGAGGAAGTTCGGGACGGCGATGGCTGCGAGGAGTGCGATGATCGCGACAACGATCATGATTTCCACGAGCGTGAAGCCCGCGTGTTTGGTGTTCAGTTTACGAAGCATGGGATTATGATTTCTGGTTTGTTTGTTTTGTGTTTCATCCCCGCCGCGGATAGCGGTGAGGAGATAAGAACATAATAGCACTCGCGATGCCAACCCCGGTGCCACATTTGAAAAACCATAAAATTCGCATTCATGCACTCTGAACGGAGCCGCCGCCTCATCGCGCGGATTCCCCTTTGGCTGCCCGTCTGGGTGGGCGCATTTCTGGTGCAGTTTTTCGTGCTGAACATGATCGCGGACTCGCGGCATTTTCTGCCGGACGGGGACGACATGAAATTCTACGACGACTGGGCGCGCCGCATCCTCGGCGGCCGGCTCACCGACGGGAAGGCATTCTACGGGCTGCCCGGCTACGCGTATGCGCTCGCGGGCATCTACAAGGTGACGGGCGGCTACGACCACACGTTCTCGCCGTACTTGGTCGGCCAGCTTCAGGCCGTGTTTCACGCGTTCACGGCGACGTGGCTTTTCCTGCTTGGGCGACGCATTTTTGGCGGCACCTCACGGGAGGAAAATTCCCGCGGCATCGCCATCGGAATCCTCGCGGCGGCGGCGTGGGCGCTCTTCACCCCGGCGCAGGTTTTCTCCTCCATCCTCATGCCCACGGCGTGGGTGGTGTGCGCATTCTGGGGGCTGACTTTGTGGCTCGTCTGCATCCATGAAAAAGGGCCGGCGTCTTGGTGGCGACCGTGGGTCTGGATGGGGCTGCTCGCAGGCTTCGTGGCCATGCTCGTCGCCACCATTCTCATGCTGCTGCCACTGATCGTCGTGGCCATCGCACTCACCGTGGCGCGCGGAAAACCCCTGAAATCGAGAATCCTCCCCGTCCTCGGTGCCGTCTCCATTTTGATGGCCGGCGTCTATGCGGGCTGCTCGCCGGTGTGGATTCACAATTACTTCATCGCGAAGGATCGCGTGCTCCTCTCCGCGCACGACGGCATCAATCTTTACCTCGGCAACCACCCCGACTCGAACGGCTACACCTCCATCCCGAAAGGCCTCCGCGCCTCGCAGGAGGGCCTGCTCACGGACTCCCAGACCATCCCTGAGACGGCACTCGGCCGCCCCCTGAAGCGCTCGGAGATTTCCGCCTTCTGGAAAAAGAAAGCCGCCGCGTTTCGCAGCGAGCATCCGGTCGCATGGATGAGACTCCTTGCACGCAAGTTTGCGAATTTCTGGAACGCCTTCCAATACGACGACCTCAGCATCCTGAAGCTCCTCCGCGACGAACATGCCACCCCGCCCGGCCTGCGTTTCGGCTTCGCGGCGGCGCTCGGGCTGCCCGGCCTGCTCTTCTGCTGGCGTCGCTGGCCGCGCAGCCGGTGGGTAGCGGGCGCGGTGCTCCTGCACATGGCCGCGCTCCTGCCCGTCTTCATCACCGAACGCTACCGCCTCGCCGCCGCGCCCGGCCTCCTGCTCCTCGGAGCCGGCGGGCTCTGGCTGCTGTGGGAAAATCTTTCGGGTCTCCTTTTGAAAAACACCCGCAGGCCGGGTCAGCCCTTGGACGTTGGACGTTCCTCCTCCCAACTCCCGACCCTCATCACTCAACTCGCGCTCACCATCGCCTGCGCATGGTGGGTCTCCGTGCCCCAGGCGGACATCGGCCTGTGGTCGCTCGATTTTTACAAGGCCGGCATCCGTGCCACCGACGGGGCCGAGTCCGCCATCGCCCACGCGAAACACGCGAGCGACGCCAAGGACGATCGTCAGTCGGCCCGCCTCGTGGCCGCGAGCACTGCCTACCTTGCCAACGCGCAGCGGAACCTGGAGACCGCCTTCGCCTACGTCCCGCACAACGCCGAGATTACGTTCGCACTCGGCAACGTATGGTTCCACCGGCACGACTTCGCCCGCGCGAAGGCCTGCTACGGCGAGGCGCTCCGGCTCACCTTTCAGACGAGCCGCCCGCATGACGGCGCGCTGCGCAACATGGGCATCATCGCACTCGAAGAGAAACAGTGGAGCGAAGCGGAAAATTTCCTAACCGCCTCCCTAAAAGTCGAACCCGGCTCCGCGAAGGCGTACTTCCTGATCGCCCGCGCCCGCCGCGAATCCGGCAACGTCCCCGGCGCCCTCGCCGCCATCGGGGAAGCCATCCGCCTCGACGGAAAGACCCCGGAATTTCAGAAGCTCCGCGACGAACTGCGCGCCGCCGCGCCCGTGCCGAAATAACCGGCCGCGCGCGAACTTCGGAACTTGGGGCTTGGAACTTCCCCAAGACTTTGCGCTTTGATCCCCGTACACCCATGCGCGTCGAGATCATCAATACCGGCACCGAACTCATGCTCGGCGGCACCGTGAACACGCACCTCGCATTCATCGCGCGCAAGCTTTTCCCACTCGGGCTGCGCGTGCAGCGGCAGGTCACGGTGCCCGACGGCGGGGCGATCCGCGACGCCGTGCGCGACACGTTTGGAAACGCCGACATCGTGCTCGTGACCGGCGGCCTCGGCCCCACGACGGACGACATCACGCGCGACATCGTCGCGGAACTGCTCGGCCTGAAGCTGGAGCACGATGAGGAAATCTGGCGCGCGATCCAGGAACGCTTCGCGCGCCGCGGGCTGAAGACGAATGACCGCGTGAAGCTCCAGGCTCTGCGCCCGCGCGAGGCCACCGTGCTCTGGAATCCGCACGGCACCGCGCCCGGCCTGCACGTTCCCGCGATCGAAGAAAGAGGAACGCCGCACATTTTCCTGCTGCCCGGCCCGCCGCGCGAGCTGATGCCGATGGTGCGCGAGAAGCTCGTGCCAATCCTCGCCGCGCTGCTCCCGCACGGTGCGCAGCACGAGATGCGCACCTTCCGCGTGCTCGGCATCGGCGAGTCGGTCGTCGAGGAAGCCGTCGGCGAAGCGCTCATCGCGATGGGCCTCGAAGTCGGCTATTGCGCGCGTCCCGGCGAGGTGGACGTGCGGCTCATTGGCGCCGCGCCCGTGCTCGACCGTGCGGCGACGCTCGTGCGCGAACGGCTGGGAAAATGGATCTTCACGAGCGACGAGCGCGAACTGCCCGAGGTCGTCGTGGAGAAACTGACCGCGCTCGGAAAAACGATCGCAACCGCCGAGAGCTGCACCGGCGGCTTCATCGCGAACCAGCTCACGAATGTCCCCGGCGCGTCGAAAGTTTTCCTCGCCGGCTACGTCACCTACGCAAACTCCGCGAAGACCGCCGCGCTCGGCGTGGACGCGGC
>Ga0315909_10005886_pt1 | contig 13961 bp, 8 predicted proteins | sample LakEriMetagenome_11_FD_203527 | JGI IMG/M metagenome (GOLD analysis project Ga0315909, IMG submission 203527) | Freshwater fungal communities from buoy surface, Lake Erie, Ohio, United States - Buoy 2 MA125 | ecosystem: Environmental > Aquatic > Freshwater > Lake | place: USA: Lake Erie, Ohio...
GTCGATGGTGTTCTACGGCCTATCTCAAAGCTCTATGGCCGATTGATTGACGACTATTTAGAGGATGAGCTAGAAGACTTCGATTTGGCGACAATGAATTGGAGGAGTCCGTAGAGCTTCGGCTTGGGATCTTTGCAGTCTGCGTGCAATCTGGTAGAAACGTCTTCATCCTGCGTCCCTTTTTCTGGAGCACACATGACCACACCTAAAGACGAATACCGAAAGCTGAAGAATATCGAGCAACTTAAGGGCGAGCTTCTCAAGGCTTTCGTGAAGAATGCCGCCTTGAGGGCTAGGAAGATGCGACTTGAGTCTGAGCTTGGTCGAATCGCTGAACGGCTGAAAGCCAATGACGCGGTTCAGGAGGTACTTACCCGCAAGGAATTCCAGGGACTTGAGATCGCGGAGTCTGCGGAGTTTCTCAAGGAGATTGAACAGGACGCCGTCTCTGCATATCGCCGAAGAAAGCAAAAAGCCGCTGGATCCGGCAACGGTTCTTTGAGGCGTAAGCGTTCTTCCGATGCCGACAAGAAGGAGTTGCTTTTGGAGATCGTGCGTGACCACAAGGGCGAAGAGTTTTTTGTCCGCGATATTGGAAAATGCCTTCTTGACCGAGGAATCTCGACACCGGCTACGTCGTGGCTCAAGTCCTTGGATATCCCGGCGGCTGCGATGCCAGATGTTCAGAAGGGCAATCGGCGTGCTGGCAAGCGGTTCATCCCGTCAAAGGTCAAGTGGCTTCTTGAAGAGGGCGTCGTGGCAACTTGAGCGGTTGTGATTCGTTGATCCTGCACGCCCGGCGTAAGCCATAACGCAAGGACGCATACCATGGTCCCCCCGAAGCAGCTTTCTTTGTGGACACCAAGCATGGAGGATGAAGTGTCGAAGAAGACGAAATCTAAAAAGAAGAGAATTGTTGGTGGTAAGCCCACTACTGACTTGGTGTTCTCTGCCTACGCCGCCGACAACGCCTACGTCTTTCCGAAAGTGCTCGATCTTCACGTACCTAAGAAGTCGTTGATAGCGGACGTGACCTACGGCAAGGGGGTGTTTTGGAAAAGCGTTCCTTCCGGAGAGTACAGCGTGCTGGGGTCGGATATCGCACTCAAGAAGGGCCTTCGCGTTCCGAGCTTCATTAAGCTAAAAGACAAGGTTGATTGCCGGTCTCTTCCTTACGCGGATGCGTATCTCGACTGCGTTGTGCTCGATCCGCCGTACATGGAGGGCTTGTACAGATCATCCGAAGACAACCTTGCGGGCGACGGGACTCATGCAGCGTTCAGGCATCACTACTCAAACGGAAAGACCACCCAAGAAGGGCCGAAATGGCATGATGCAGTTGTAGATGTCTACATGAAGGCCGGGCGTGAAGCGTATCGCTGCCTGAAGGATAATGGGGTTTTCATCGTTAAGTGCCAGGACGAAGTGAGTGCCAACAAACAGCGTTTAACGCATGTAGAAATAATTACCGGATATGAATCGCTTGGCTTCTACACAAAGGATCTCTTTGTTGTGGTCCGGCAGAACAAGGCCGGAGTGAGTAGGCTCATCAAGCAGGAACACGCAAGAAAAATGCACTCCTATTTTTTGGTGTTCCAGAAGCGACGCGTCAAAATTTCATCCATCGTTTCACTTGCTGCCGATTCTCCGACAGATACACGCAAAAAGGCCGGGCGTGCAAAAAAGGGAGGGAAATAGTGTTTACTCGAAAATGCACGCTCAGCCCCCATCGGAAGGCCGATGCAAAAGGGCTTATCCTGAGTTTTTGGGCAGAGTGGGAGCAGAAATTAATCGACAACGAGATCGCCGTTGTCTTTCGTAAGAATACGGCTGTCGTGCCGACACCGTCTTACCTTTACGCCTACCTAAACAGGCCCGTGCAGAAGATAGTTGGACGAGCACCCGTCTCTGAGGTCACGAAGAACAACGTAGGCGAATGCTTGGCCTTTGGTCCGCGATCAGGCTATTCCAGCGAAGATATCAAGACATACGCTGGTTATAGATCGCTCTATGTCTATCACCTTGGGAAATTTGAGAAGGCTCCCAAGCCGATAAGCGTAAAGGAATTGGCTTCAGGCTATGGATTTGTTCCGAGTCCACAAGCAATTTTGCTGAGCGAAGAAGGTCGCCAGGAACTCGATAAGCGGCTGGGCTTTTCTTCTCGTTAGGTCGCCTTCCCTTTTTTTGCGACCAGCTTATCTAGCAGGATGAACGGGTCATTCACGAAAGGCCGCTCTATCGGCCAACTTACAGGAACCGCCGTCTTCAATAGGTATTGGTGAGCCTCTTCCGGATATTTAGGGGAACTTGTTCGTGGAAGATCGCTGTTGAGGCAGAAAGCGAAGTCCCATTGACCACGAAAAGCAAAAAGTCCGGCTGCGAGGATGTCGAACTCCCCTACGACGAGGCTTGTCGTGCTGACGCTTAGACCATTTGGCAGAGTGACCTGTCTTTTGTCGCTTGCATCACACTGTACCTCCCCACGATATTTCGACCCTTCTACGTCTCTACTCCTGACGGTGTGGTAGGCAGGATTTTCCGTATTCTTTCCAGCCCGTCTAACGATGTTTTTGATCCAGTCTCTAGTGTGTTCGTCATAGACAAACATTTTTGTTGTCTGTAGGGCTTTGGACTCCACCTTGAATTCGCGTCCTTTATAGGTGAAGGCCACATCCCCTTTCTTTGTGCGGTCATGGTCATCGTCTTTGCGAAGACCGCTCACGCGTGAGTCGCTGCCGAGAAGATCCCTGAGCTTCCTTTCAGCGATATAGCCAACGATCATCCCTTTTACGCTTGGGTTGTCGTTCACCACATCGCTTAGATACTTCTCAGAGATCCCCCACTCCGCAAGAATGCTTCTGTGCTTTTCCATACCGGAAAAGTCGGCAGGCCGGTCAGACCACCTACACGCGGGGATGGCGTGAAAGAATAGCCATGCCAGACGTCAGAGCTTTCCATGCTTAGCGGCTATGGAATCGGCCTGGAGTTGGGTGGGGCTTATTCACCGTAGGCGGTTGCCAGATCAATTGACTGGCTCGCCTACAGCCCGACACCACCATACTTGGCTTTGGATAGATAACCCTAGACCCCCTCCCTTCCAGAATTTGGAAAGGAAGTGGTGTGCTTGGCTTATGGACGAGATGAACCTGAGCCACCCTGCAATCTTTGATTACGGAGATTATTGCTGGATACCCTTTCTCCGTTGGCACTGTTCCAGACCGGGATTGGTACAGGAGCCTAAAACAGTTGGGATTCAACCCAAGCCAATCACAAACGCTTCACTTTGCCAACAAGGTTTTTACCCGTGCGGATCCCTGAACCACTTCCTTTGGATACGGCCCCTCAGGGCCTAGCCCGTGCTCATCACAACGGACCCCTATCGCATGGCGAAAATGGATTCCATCCAAAAAGCTTTTGACCAAAGACGCGATAAATACAAATACACCAAAAAACTCAAAAACTGAATTATCTGGTGTATCTCTATTATGTTAAGAGCCGAGCACTGGAAGGCAAGAAACCAAATGACCTATCAAATCAACACAATCAAGAAACTTATCAAAGAACGACTACGCAGTATCGGGCAAGCCATTTGCGATGATTCCATGCTTGGTGAAATGATTGAGAGAAATATCCCCAGATTAAATCCAGGCGAATATATTGCCGTGGATATTGATTCATCTGGTCTCCCGACGTCAGTGAAACGAGTGATTGGATTCGACAGCCTTGGAGACATTTCAGAAAATGCGATTCTAATTTCATTCCAACAGTTAGAGAGGTACTTTAATGAGCAACAACACGCTTCAATGGAATTTTGAGAATAAGAGCGAATTGATAAGAACTGTTTTTAGCAGGAATCCGACTGCAACAAACAGGCTGATTAAGGAACTCGTCATGAAGACATTTGGTGTTGAGGTCAATTCAAATCTCATCATCGCCGCAATCGGAAAGTACAAGAACAGGATCGTTTTAGGTGGTGCATCCGCAAGCATCATTAGGCAAGCCAAATCATATTTAGGCGTCTGCCTGGATGATCTTGAGCAGGCGATTCACTTTCTTAAAAAGGCTAAGACAGCGTGAGGCAGATAGGGCCAAATATTTTCGTGGGGGACGATCCCTTTTTCTGCATGATCGCTTCTGAAATTGTTCAGGATCAGAGGCGAATGGAGCTTGAAAGAGAAATTCGCCAGAAGTCTCTTTGCCCTTCTGACCGTTTTTTGTCTCGATTGAAGGAGCAAACAACCAAGCCGAAGAAGTTTGGATTTGCAGTTGACCACGATTATTTTCGTTTTGGTGAAGACACTCTTCTGAGTGTGTTTAAGACAAAAGGTCTTTCCGGGGTTCCTGACTGCGATAAGTTTATGTGCCACCTTGAGAGTATTTACGTTGTCGATGTGGCACGTGGGTCTGGATGTGGTACGCGATGCCTGGATATGCTGACTGCAATATCCGAAGAGACTGGATGTGTAATCGACCTTTTTTGCAATCCATTCGTTTGGAGTTGTGACGGAAGAAATGCCTATGCAATGGAATCGTTTGAGCAGTTATGGCGAGTCGTATTTGACCCGAAATGGGAAGTGCGTTATCACAAGGACTCGCAAAGCGAATTGACCAAATTCTTTTATAGGCGTGCCGGATTGGTGAATATGTGTCTTTACGACGAATGGGTATACGGAAGAGACAAGAGCGAGGACTTGCCTTTTGAGCAGCAATTCGCCTACATCCCTTCGTCCCTGAAGGCCGAATATCGAGCACAACTCGATGGACGATTGAAGATTGGGGAGTGCGAATTCTGTAATCGGAATTAGGACTTATTGCGGCTGCCAGTGGCAAAAGCGGCGTGAATCTGGCTCATGGGTGCCGATTGCCGGGCGATTTAGAACCGGCGATTCTTATTTCACGCGAATGGGACGGAAATTGAATTACGTGTTGAATTGGGGCCTTCTTGTGGCCAATCGCACGTAGACCACCGCCGCCCGTTGGTAGGTGGGGGATTATTTGGCCGGAAAACAGAAAAACGGCCCTTTTCCCGGCATATAGCAGGGAAAACAGTGTTGACAGATCTACAAAAGGACGCTATTGTGGATTTCCACACACTTGATAGCCTCCGCTTCAGTCTCAATAAGGGGAATCCCATGCCAATCGCCTACTCCTACATCCGCTTCAGTTCCAAGAAGCAGGAGCAAAACGACAGCGTCAAACGTCAAACACGCTTGCGGGACGAATGGCTCCGCCAAAACCCTGAAATGACGCTGGATACGACGATCTCCCTTCAAGACCTCGGCGTATCAGCATTTCGTGGGAGGAATCTGGATCCTGAGTGGGGCGACCTCGGAAAATTCATAGATCTTGCTGAGCGACAAGACTCACCAATCGAGAAAGGCTCCGTTCTCCTACTGGAGCGTCTTGACCGCTTTTCGCGTCAAAGGGTGAGCATTGCGTATACCGCACTCGTCAGGCTTGTTCACGCTGGAATCAAAGTAGTTGTTTTGGACCCTGTCGCACATCAAATCGACAAGGAGAACATCGACCAACTTCATGTTGTTCTCCCTATAGTCACGAATCTCTGCCTCGCACATGAGCAAAGCCGAGAAAAGAGCAACCGAGTTGCTCACGCTTGGGTAAGCAGGAGAGAAGATGCAAGAGCAGGAAGGAAGATATTCACAAAACGCCTTCCGGCATGGATCAGATACAACTCAGACAAGAAATCACTAGAGCTAATCCCTCAGGCCGCAAAAGCAATACGACATATTTTTCAAAGGACAGCAGAGGGAGTTGGCCAAGTTCAGTTGGTGAAGGAGATGAATCAAGACTTCCACCCAATTTCCACAAAAAAAGAAAATGGACGCCAACCACGTTGGAATACAAGCTATATCTGCAAAATACTCAATGACCGATCAGTAATAGGAGAGTTTCAGCCGCACACACTAAGAGAGGGAAAGAAGCGTGTTCCAGATGGAGACCCCATAAAATCCTATTTTCCACAAGTAGTCCAAGAGGAACTCTTCTATCAAGCACAATATCAGAAGAGCCTAAGAAAAAAGGAAAAGAGCCAAAGCCAATCAAATTTCATCAATCTATTCACGGGCATAGTGGTAAACAACGCGGACAGGCACGTGATGCAGATCCAGACCTCAAGAACAAAGAGAACAGACGGTCAAGTGTATGTGCAGAGGAGACTGTGGAGTTATGGCAATCGACGCGGCCTGGAAGGCTCATGCCCTTGGGGTCTCGACTACTATCCATTTGAGCGTGTGATGCTTCATGCTCTGTCCGAATTGAATCCTGACGATTTCTCAGATCCATTTAAGCCATCTGGAGAACGTGAAAAGCTTCATCAACTAATCGAGGGCATCGAAATCCGTATCAAAGAAATCGAGAAGGCCATCCTTAATGTATCTGCAAACTCTTCGGCTGAAAGACTCGGCAAATTACTTGATGAATTGCAGGAACGCAAAAATAAAACAGCACAACAGCTAGATGCCCTTGTTGGGGTTTCTGAAACCTCAAAGAACGACATAGTAGAAGGCTTAAAAAGCATTGCAAATATCTGTTCAAGTGATACAGAAAAAGCGAATCAAAACATACGTGCCAAAATCAAGAGCATAATTCCAACAATTGTTGATCGAATTGAGGTCGTTCTTTTTAAGCGTCCAAATAGAACCGTGATGGCAAGAGGGATAATTATTCTTCGTAATGGGCAGCAACGCGTCATATCAGTAAGAAAAACATCCGGATGGAAGGATCTCCGCCACATCGTCTACTTCGACGTAGACAAGCGTCCTGTTCTTCTTCTGTGTCCATTCGGTAGCGTTATGTGGTCACAAATGCACGGCTTGAAGGCCGAAGAAGTCGCTTCATTGACAGGGCCACAGATGGAAAGCGTTTTGGCAAGACGCAATGAACTTGAATGGGTAGCCGTCGATGGTGTTCTACGGCCTATCTCAAAGCTCTATGGCCGATTGATTGACGACTATTTAGAGGATGAGCTAGAAGACTTCGATTTGGCGACAATGAATTGGAGGAGTCCGTAGAGCTTCGGCTTGGGATCTTTGCAGTCTGCGTGCAATCTGGTAGAAACGTCTTCATCCTGCGTCCCTTTTTCTGGAGCACACATGACCACACCTAAAGACGAATACCGAAAGCTGAAGAATATCGAGCAACTTAAGGGCGAGCTTCTCAAGGCTTTCGTGAAGAATGCCGCCTTGAGGGCTAGGAAGATGCGACTTGAGTCTGAGCTTGGTCGAATCGCTGAACGGCTGAAAGCCAATGACGCGGTTCAGGAGGTACTTACCCGCAAGGAATTCCAGGGACTTGAGATCGCGGAGTCTGCGGAGTTTCTCAAGGAGATTGAACAGGACGCCGTCTCTGCATATCGCCGAAGAAAGCAAAAAGCCGCTGGATCCGGCAACGGTTCTTTGAGGCGTAAGCGTTCTTCCGATGCCGACAAGAAGGAGTTGCTTTTGGAGATCGTGCGTGACCACAAGGGCGAAGAGTTTTTTGTCCGCGATATTGGAAAATGCCTTCTTGACCGAGGAATCTCGACACCGGCTACGTCGTGGCTCAAGTCCTTGGATATCCCGGCGGCTGCGATGCCAGATGTTCAGAAGGGCAATCGGCGTGCTGGCAAGCGGTTCATCCCGTCAAAGGTCAAGTGGCTTCTTGAAGAGGGCGTCGTGGCAACTTGAGCGGTTGTGATTCGTTGATCCTGCACGCCCGGCGTAAGCCATAACGCAAGGACGCATACCATGGTCCCCCCGAAGCAGCTTTCTTTGTGGACACCAAGCATGGAGGATGAAGTGTCGAAGAAGACGAAATCTAAAAAGAAGAGAATTGTTGGTGGTAAGCCCACTACTGACTTGGTGTTCTCTGCCTACGCCGCCGACAACGCCTACGTCTTTCCGAAAGTGCTCGATCTTCACGTACCTAAGAAGTCGTTGATAGCGGACGTGACCTACGGCAAGGGGGTGTTTTGGAAAAGCGTTCCTTCCGGAGAGTACAGCGTGCTGGGGTCGGATATCGCACTCAAGAAGGGCCTTCGCGTTCCGAGCTTCATTAAGCTAAAAGACAAGGTTGATTGCCGGTCTCTTCCTTACGCGGATGCGTATCTCGACTGCGTTGTGCTCGATCCGCCGTACATGGAGGGCTTGTACAGATCATCCGAAGACAACCTTGCGGGCGACGGGACTCATGCAGCGTTCAGGCATCACTACTCAAACGGAAAGACCACCCAAGAAGGGCCGAAATGGCATGATGCAGTTGTAGATGTCTACATGAAGGCCGGGCGTGAAGCGTATCGCTGCCTGAAGGATAATGGGGTTTTCATCGTTAAGTGCCAGGACGAAGTGAGTGCCAACAAACAGCGTTTAACGCATGTAGAAATAATTACCGGATATGAATCGCTTGGCTTCTACACAAAGGATCTCTTTGTTGTGGTCCGGCAGAACAAGGCCGGAGTGAGTAGGCTCATCAAGCAGGAACACGCAAGAAAAATGCACTCCTATTTTTTGGTGTTCCAGAAGCGACGCGTCAAAATTTCATCCATCGTTTCACTTGCTGCCGATTCTCCGACAGATACACGCAAAAAGGCCGGGCGTGCAAAAAAGGGAGGGAAATAGTGTTTACTCGAAAATGCACGCTCAGCCCCCATCGGAAGGCCGATGCAAAAGGGCTTATCCTGAGTTTTTGGGCAGAGTGGGAGCAGAAATTAATCGACAACGAGATCGCCGTTGTCTTTCGTAAGAATACGGCTGTCGTGCCGACACCGTCTTACCTTTACGCCTACCTAAACAGGCCCGTGCAGAAGATAGTTGGACGAGCACCCGTCTCTGAGGTCACGAAGAACAACGTAGGCGAATGCTTGGCCTTTGGTCCGCGATCAGGCTATTCCAGCGAAGATATCAAGACATACGCTGGTTATAGATCGCTCTATGTCTATCACCTTGGGAAATTTGAGAAGGCTCCCAAGCCGATAAGCGTAAAGGAATTGGCTTCAGGCTATGGATTTGTTCCGAGTCCACAAGCAATTTTGCTGAGCGAAGAAGGTCGCCAGGAACTCGATAAGCGGCTGGGCTTTTCTTCTCGTTAGGTCGCCTTCCCTTTTTTTGCGACCAGCTTATCTAGCAGGATGAACGGGTCATTCACGAAAGGCCGCTCTATCGGCCAACTTACAGGAACCGCCGTCTTCAATAGGTATTGGTGAGCCTCTTCCGGATATTTAGGGGAACTTGTTCGTGGAAGATCGCTGTTGAGGCAGAAAGCGAAGTCCCATTGACCACGAAAAGCAAAAAGTCCGGCTGCGAGGATGTCGAACTCCCCTACGACGAGGCTTGTCGTGCTGACGCTTAGACCATTTGGCAGAGTGACCTGTCTTTTGTCGCTTGCATCACACTGTACCTCCCCACGATATTTCGACCCTTCTACGTCTCTACTCCTGACGGTGTGGTAGGCAGGATTTTCCGTATTCTTTCCAGCCCGTCTAACGATGTTTTTGATCCAGTCTCTAGTGTGTTCGTCATAGACAAACATTTTTGTTGTCTGTAGGGCTTTGGACTCCACCTTGAATTCGCGTCCTTTATAGGTGAAGGCCACATCCCCTTTCTTTGTGCGGTCATGGTCATCGTCTTTGCGAAGACCGCTCACGCGTGAGTCGCTGCCGAGAAGATCCCTGAGCTTCCTTTCAGCGATATAGCCAACGATCATCCCTTTTACGCTTGGGTTGTCGTTCACCACATCGCTTAGATACTTCTCAGAGATCCCCCACTCCGCAAGAATGCTTCTGTGCTTTTCCATACCGGAAAAGTCGGCAGGCCGGTCAGACCACCTACACGCGGGGATGGCGTGAAAGAATAGCCATGCCAGACGTCAGAGCTTTCCATGCTTAGCGGCTATGGAATCGGCCTGGAGTTGGGTGGGGCTTATTCACCGTAGGCGGTTGCCAGATCAATTGACTGGCTCGCCTACAGCCCGACACCACCATACTTGGCTTTGGATAGATAACCCTAGACCCCCTCCCTTCCAGAATTTGGAAAGGAAGTGGTGTGCTTGGCTTATGGACGAGATGAACCTGAGCCACCCTGCAATCTTTGATTACGGAGATTATTGCTGGATACCCTTTCTCCGTTGGCACTGTTCCAGACCGGGATTGGTACAGGAGCCTAAAACAGTTGGGATTCAACCCAAGCCAATCACAAACGCTTCACTTTGCCAACAAGGTTTTTACCCGTGCGGATCCCTGAACCACTTCCTTTGGATACGGCCCCTCAGGGCCTAGCCCGTGCTCATCACAACGGACCCCTATCGCATGGCGAAAATGGATTCCATCCAAAAAGCTTTTGACCAAAGACGCGATAAATACAAATACACCAAAAAACTCAAAAACTGAATTATCTGGTGTATCTCTATTATGTTAAGAGCCGAGCACTGGAAGGCAAGAAACCAAATGACCTATCAAATCAACACAATCAAGAAACTTATCAAAGAACGACTACGCAGTATCGGGCAAGCCATTTGCGATGATTCCATGCTTGGTGAAATGATTGAGAGAAATATCCCCAGATTAAATCCAGGCGAATATATTGCCGTGGATATTGATTCATCTGGTCTCCCGACGTCAGTGAAACGAGTGATTGGATTCGACAGCCTTGGAGACATTTCAGAAAATGCGATTCTAATTTCATTCCAACAGTTAGAGAGGTACTTTAATGAGCAACAACACGCTTCAATGGAATTTTGAGAATAAGAGCGAATTGATAAGAACTGTTTTTAGCAGGAATCCGACTGCAACAAACAGGCTGATTAAGGAACTCGTCATGAAGACATTTGGTGTTGAGGTCAATTCAAATCTCATCATCGCCGCAATCGGAAAGTACAAGAACAGGATCGTTTTAGGTGGTGCATCCGCAAGCATCATTAGGCAAGCCAAATCATATTTAGGCGTCTGCCTGGATGATCTTGAGCAGGCGATTCACTTTCTTAAAAAGGCTAAGACAGCGTGAGGCAGATAGGGCCAAATATTTTCGTGGGGGACGATCCCTTTTTCTGCATGATCGCTTCTGAAATTGTTCAGGATCAGAGGCGAATGGAGCTTGAAAGAGAAATTCGCCAGAAGTCTCTTTGCCCTTCTGACCGTTTTTTGTCTCGATTGAAGGAGCAAACAACCAAGCCGAAGAAGTTTGGATTTGCAGTTGACCACGATTATTTTCGTTTTGGTGAAGACACTCTTCTGAGTGTGTTTAAGACAAAAGGTCTTTCCGGGGTTCCTGACTGCGATAAGTTTATGTGCCACCTTGAGAGTATTTACGTTGTCGATGTGGCACGTGGGTCTGGATGTGGTACGCGATGCCTGGATATGCTGACTGCAATATCCGAAGAGACTGGATGTGTAATCGACCTTTTTTGCAATCCATTCGTTTGGAGTTGTGACGGAAGAAATGCCTATGCAATGGAATCGTTTGAGCAGTTATGGCGAGTCGTATTTGACCCGAAATGGGAAGTGCGTTATCACAAGGACTCGCAAAGCGAATTGACCAAATTCTTTTATAGGCGTGCCGGATTGGTGAATATGTGTCTTTACGACGAATGGGTATACGGAAGAGACAAGAGCGAGGACTTGCCTTTTGAGCAGCAATTCGCCTACATCCCTTCGTCCCTGAAGGCCGAATATCGAGCACAACTCGATGGACGATTGAAGATTGGGGAGTGCGAATTCTGTAATCGGAATTAGGACTTATTGCGGCTGCCAGTGGCAAAAGCGGCGTGAATCTGGCTCATGGGTGCCGATTGCCGGGCGATTTAGAACCGGCGATTCTTATTTCACGCGAATGGGACGGAAATTGAATTACGTGTTGAATTGGGGCCTTCTTGTGGCCAATCGCACGTAGACCACCGCCGCCCGTTGGTAGGTGGGGGATTATTTGGCCGGAAAACAGAAAAACGGCCCTTTTCCCGGCATATAGCAGGGAAAACAGTGTTGACAGATCTACAAAAGGACGCTATTGTGGATTTCCACACACTTGATAGCCTCCGCTTCAGTCTCAATAAGGGGAATCCCATGCCAATCGCCTACTCCTACATCCGCTTCAGTTCCAAGAAGCAGGAGCAAAACGACAGCGTCAAACGTCAAACACGCTTGCGGGACGAATGGCTCCGCCAAAACCCTGAAATGACGCTGGATACGACGATCTCCCTTCAAGACCTCGGCGTATCAGCATTTCGTGGGAGGAATCTGGATCCTGAGTGGGGCGACCTCGGAAAATTCATAGATCTTGCTGAGCGACAAGACTCACCAATCGAGAAAGGCTCCGTTCTCCTACTGGAGCGTCTTGACCGCTTTTCGCGTCAAAGGGTGAGCATTGCGTATACCGCACTCGTCAGGCTTGTTCACGCTGGAATCAAAGTAGTTGTTTTGGACCCTGTCGCACATCAAATCGACAAGGAGAACATCGACCAACTTCATGTTGTTCTCCCTATAGTCACGAATCTCTGCCTCGCACATGAGCAAAGCCGAGAAAAGAGCAACCGAGTTGCTCACGCTTGGGTAAGCAGGAGAGAAGATGCAAGAGCAGGAAGGAAGATATTCACAAAACGCCTTCCGGCATGGATCAGATACAACTCAGACAAGAAATCACTAGAGCTAATCCCTCAGGCCGCAAAAGCAATACGACATATTTTTCAAAGGACAGCAGAGGGAGTTGGCCAAGTTCAGTTGGTGAAGGAGATGAATCAAGACTTCCACCCAATTTCCACAAAAAAAGAAAATGGACGCCAACCACGTTGGAATACAAGCTATATCTGCAAAATACTCAATGACCGATCAGTAATAGGAGAGTTTCAGCCGCACACACTAAGAGAGGGAAAGAAGCGTGTTCCAGATGGAGACCCCATAAAATCCTATTTTCCACAAGTAGTCCAAGAGGAACTCTTCTATCAAGCACAATATCAGAAGAGCCTAAGAAAAAAGGAAAAGAGCCAAAGCCAATCAAATTTCATCAATCTATTCACGGGCATAGTGGTAAACAACGCGGACAGGCACGTGATGCAGATCCAGACCTCAAGAACAAAGAGAACAGACGGTCAAGTGTATGTGCAGAGGAGACTGTGGAGTTATGGCAATCGACGCGGCCTGGAAGGCTCATGCCCTTGGGGTCTCGACTACTATCCATTTGAGCGTGTGATGCTTCATGCTCTGTCCGAATTGAATCCTGACGATTTCTCAGATCCATTTAAGCCATCTGGAGAACGTGAAAAGCTTCATCAACTAATCGAGGGCATCGAAATCCGTATCAAAGAAATCGAGAAGGCCATCCTTAATGTATCTGCAAACTCTTCGGCTGAAAGACTCGGCAAATTACTTGATGAATTGCAGGAACGCAAAAATAAAACAGCACAACAGCTAGATGCCCTTGTTGGGGTTTCTGAAACCTCAAAGAACGACATAGTAGAAGGCTTAAAAAGCATTGCAAATATCTGTTCAAGTGATACAGAAAAAGCGAATCAAAACATACGTGCAAAAATCAAGAGCATAATTCCAACAATTGTTGGTCGAATTGAGGTCGTTCTTTTTAAGCGTCCAAATAGAACCGTGATGGCAAGAGGGATAATTATTCTTCGTAATGGGCAGCAACGCGTTATATCAGTAAGAAAAGCATCCGGATGGAAGGATCTCCGCCACATCGTCTACTTCGACGTAGACAAGCGTCCTGTTCTTCTTCTGTGTCCATTCGGTAGCGTTATGTGGTCACAAATGCACGGCTTGAAGGCCGAAGAAGTGGCTTCATTGACAGGGCCACAGATGGAAAGCGTTTTGGCAAGACGCAATGAACTTGAATGGGTAGCAGTCGATGGTGTTCTACGGCCTATCTCAAAGCTCTATGGCCGATTGATTGACGACTATTTAGAGGATGAGCTAGAAGACTTCGATTTGGCGACAATGAATTGGAGGAGTCCGTAGAGCTTCGGCTTGG
>Ga0315909_10005888_pt1 | contig 13956 bp, 17 predicted proteins | sample LakEriMetagenome_11_FD_203527 | JGI IMG/M metagenome (GOLD analysis project Ga0315909, IMG submission 203527) | Freshwater fungal communities from buoy surface, Lake Erie, Ohio, United States - Buoy 2 MA125 | ecosystem: Environmental > Aquatic > Freshwater > Lake | place: USA: Lake Erie, Ohio...
ACTTCGCTCACAACCCATAATGGAACGGTTAATTTTCATTCTGACTTTGTTGCAAATTATGGATATTATTTGCAAACACACGTTGCAGAACTAACGCAGAACTAATGGCACTCGTAAAGATTGAAGAAAAGGACATCATGGGTGAAATCGTTACGATTAACGATTTTGATACCTTTGAGTATTTCCCTTGCTATGCAGATGCAGGCTACCACTATGTGTTCATCACGGATGAGTTCATCAATAGGGTGATTGTTCCGTTTGATGAAATCACCTTGCCTGATTCTGCGCTTGACAACTTCACAAGGGTTGTTGATGCCACCATCCTGACCGCCCACAACTTACCAGAGGGACAACTGTAATGCCAACAGGAAGATTCGTAGAAATTGCAATCGATACGACCTTAAATGAGGTAAATGTCAGCGATGCAACCTATCCACAAGGTGATGTCCAGTTGGACTATCATGGCAAAATCGGTCAACCCATCACCATTGAGAGAGCTTCTATGTTGAGCCTTTTCGATGCTGATTGCCTCATCAAGTTCACCACGCCAATGGGTGAAACAGGCTTTTTCAAGCATGCTGAAATCGCATCTGCAAGCATTGATGGTATAATGGTAGTCACAACCGACCTACAAGACCTCATCAATCAGCTTGGGCAGTATTTCTTCGCCCCATTAGCAGGAGGCGGTGGTGCATCCAACATCATAGGGCTTCACTTCCAACACAACCGCGCTCACAAGCAGTTCATCCGTTGGCCGTTGGATTCGACCATCACAGGGGTCACGACCACGAACCTAACAAGCTACGACATTTGGGTCAACGATGTGCTAATTACTCCACTCTCGTTCCCGATTTCAATGGTGCAGGGAGATAGGGTGTATGCTGCCATCACGCACACCATGTCGGGCAATGCTCAAATCGACCTCGATGTTGCAGGCATAGCAGTACCCATAATCTACAACTCCTTGGATTATTACCATCCGAGAACGATGATTCACAAGGAGAATGTCAAGCAGAACACCTTGTGGATGCATCAGACCGACCAAGCCATCCAAGGCCAAGGCAACACGGCATCTTTCCAAACCAACTGCGTCTTTGGGGATTCAATCAATGATTCATTCATAATGATTTACGAGCCTGCGCTTTGGAACTTCACAGGGCAGCACACCTTCGGCCTCAACGATTTAAGCCTGCCGTATAACACGGTAAACCGTTACCCAAGGATGCGCTACTGCATCATGTTGGATGCCAATGCGGTCAAGATATACGAGTTCGGGATTCTGAAGGCCACCATCACCCTGCCTTACAATCAAATGTTCCACTACCGCTTCTTCTCCAAGTTTAGCACACCGCCTGGGGCTTATAGCATGACCTATCAATATAGCACCGACAACATGGCCACTTGGAACTCGCTCTATGTTTCGCTTGACTTCAGGGCCGCAGGCGTTGACCTTTACCCTGACTGGGCAACCCAAGGCGGCTACCATGCCAAGCACCATCCACCAATGCTAATCGGCTAATTTATGGCACTTGTGAAAATCGACATCGCCAACCTGCAAGGTGAGTTGGTGACTTATTACGAGAATGACACCTATGAGGTGTTCGCGGCATTCGACCTCAACGACCATCATGCCTACTTCATCACCGATGGATATGAGAACCGCCTGCTCGTTCCCTACGATGAGTTGGATGCACCATACGCTTGGCTCGATGCCTATGTCCGCTTGGTGGCTCCTGTCATCCTGACCGCGCACGGTCTTCCCCAAGGTCAACCAAATCCCAACGAATTGATGTGATGGTGCAGGTCATCTTCCGCAAGGATTATGACTTAATTGTTGGCGATTGCGCCCTTGATGTGTTCGACTTTTATGAGGTCGATGAGATGCACGGCTTGAGCCGCTCTGCCTGCATCAAGCGGATGGCAGAAGGTGGGACTTACATCGATGGCCTCGCGAATTACAACCCTGCGGATGCGCTCGCCAAGCCATTCGTGTTCATCAACCGGCAGGCACTCAAGAAAACCCACGAGGATGTCACCCTGCTTATGCACGAGATGGTTCACATGGGCCTCCTCCTTAACGATTGGGATGTTTTGGAAAAAGAGGAGGAAATCGTAACTTGGGCAGAAACTGAAACCAATCTCATTTTCGGTAGATATTTTTCATAAGTTCCTGTATTTGGTGTGATGTTTTTGGGGGATTCATCCCCCATTTTTTTTGCATGAAAAAAGCCCGATTTGGGGTCGGGCTTTACAAAGGATGAATGAAACAAGCGGTTCAGTTTTCATTTGCGTTATCTTCATTTGGCGCATTTTCCCCACCTGCTTGGTCTGCTTGTTGATTGATCCGCGTGAAGTCCATCCTGTTGACTATGAGGTCAAGCATCCTGCCTTGGATGACCTTGGCCTTGTAAAGGTTCTCTGCGATGCTCACGAATTGGGTGGCAAAGACCGCACCCACGATGAAGCCTGGGAGGAATGAGAAGATGACCTGCGACCTGCTGATGTGGAATGATACCGAAAGCAGAAGAAAATGGAACAAAATGGAAATGAAAGACCGCAGCAGCTTGCGAGATTGGATGGCAAGGATGAAGGTCTTGGTGCATTTTTGCTTGCCCTCGGATTCGCACTTGTTGATGAAGCTCGCATAGATTCCTGTTACGAGGTCGGCAAACAACACCAAGATGAGGGTGGTGACAACGGTGAGGTCATCGTAGATGTAGCCTGTAACAAAGCCGATGAATGCGGTCGCGAACCCACCGATGAAGGTCAGCGCATGAATCTTTAGCACTGTCGTTGCAAAGTCTTGTACGTTATTAAAATAAAGCATCGGCATTTTTATTGATTCGTAAAAATATGACTATCGTCATAAACACGCACCGATTTTTCAACACGGGTAGGCGGCAAACTCACCCTTTTTCTTTTCAACGACCTTGAAGTTGCGGAAAAAGAAATCACCGCTTGGCTCGATGGTGACATGGGCAAATCCATGCTGCGAGTTCCCTGTCTGCGGTGAATAATCGGGGCGCAGTTGGCAGAGGCAACCGAGCGACCAAGCACCGATGACCTTGCCCGACATCGTGACCTCGTTGTGATGGCTTGGGTTGTGCAAGTGGCCGATGACAATGTTGTCCTTGGCCTTGGTGAACGCACCACGAGCAGGGTTGACCGGAGCGAAGATACCACGCACAACATGGTGGCCGTGAGCCGCATGGAGCTTGCCAAGCCTGATGACTGTCTTGTCGTTGAGCCACTCGATGTCCAAGTTCTCCAAGTCAAGCCGTTGGTGCAGGTGGTAGTAAGGGTCTTCAAATAGTTCGGGAGCCTGCCTGCGCAGGTAGTGTTCGTAGCGGACATCATGATTGCCGTATGCCCATGCAATCTTGGCATCGGGAAACGCATCACGCAAAGCCTCAAGGAATGCCCTACCTGCCTTCAACTCTTGGATGACCGACCGCTTGGATGGGTCTTTCTCAAAGCGGCTGATGTTGTGGTTGTCTATAAAATCACCCAGTATCAGGATGCCATTGATGTCGTTTTCCTTGGCATAGTCAAGGGCCACCGTGATGGCTCCGATGGAGTGGTAAGGCACATGCAGGTCGCTGATGAGTAGCACCTCGTTGGCATCCTTCGGCCACCTATACATCGGCTGCGCCTTCTCGTAACTTGCAGGCAGGTTGTATGGGTTGCGAGGCCGTTCTGCCCTTGCCGATTCAGGCACTTGGCTCCTGATGTGTTCGGCCACCATTGCGGTCGTGCCTTTGCTCTTGCCCTCGATGTGGCGCAGGGCGGATCGTGCCGCTTCGATGTTGTGGAATTGTTCAGGCTTTTCTTGGTGCATGATTCGGGCCAAGGTCTTGGTCGGGATTTCCCAACCGTACTTTTTCCGATACTCCAATGCCGTGTCGAATTGTGTCATCTTGTAGGTTTTTCCAAAATTGCAAGAATTTTCCTACAATTATTTTTTTTAGAATCTCCGCATTTGGTTCATTTTTTATCCATAAACACCGCAAATCCTGCGGTGAATCCGACAACACCCCAAAGGACAGGCCGCTCATACCACTTCTTCTGATGCTTGACCACCACCGACTGGATGCCTCTCACTTGGGTGTATGGGTTGGTGGATTCGATTGCCACCTTGGTCTGCCTCGGCTGCATCAGCTCCTTGAGCTTGCGCTTGGCGTTGTAGGTGTAGATTGCAAGTGAGTCCTGCACGGTCAGGTTGCGGATGACATTCCTTCCTTCGGCATCGATGGTCTGCCGGAAGCTCACCCACCTGTCCTTGTAGGTGTTGCCATAGGGGAGCTTGAGCATGTTGGCCGTGGCCGTGCGGATAATCTCGGCAGAATCGGTGGGCAAGACCACCGAATCGATGACCGTGACCACATGGCTCTCGATTTTGCCCTCAAGTGAGTGCATTTTTTCACGCAATTTGGAATTTCCGACAAGCAATTTGGAGTTCTGCTTTTTTAAAAAAGCAATCTCCGAGGTGCTTGCCACGATGTTGTCGCTGATGCGCTCCATGTTGGCAGTTCCTGTGCCAAGTAGCCTGATGAGCTGCATCTTTTCGTTGGTCAGTTCGGCAAATTCTGCCCTGTTGAACCACCAAAAAAGGACACCGATGAGCAAGCCAAGGAGGGTCAATGCGTTATTTTTCAGAAAATTCATAAATTGTGGAAAATTTGACCGCAATTTAGCAAATGCGCCTTCCATCTGCCTCGGAATTTCAAGGAATCCTGCACAAACTCGGCTACCAATTTTTTGAAGACAACCTCAACATCATCGGCATCAGGTCGGCCAACCACCGCAGCGATGAGTTCAGCGACACGATGGTCTTGGTGTTTAAGCAACCGCGCTTGGTGAGCCTTAACCTTGAGCCGATGTCCACCATAGTCAAGCAACAACGGCTCAACAAGTGGATTTTCCGAGGCTTGAACGGCAAGCCATTGGCGGAGGACAACCTCTTCGGGGCTAACACCATCCATGCGTTGGATGAGTACCGCAGAACCGAGAACCAACTGCGCATCCTTGCCTACCCCATGACCACGGTTTCGGGTTTTACAGGCCTCAAGACACCCATGAACCCAAAAGGCACGGCAGTCCTGAAGCCCGGTCAATATGTGAACACTTACACCCTCGGCTTCCACAAAGGGAATCCAGAACACCCTGCGCTTGTGCAGACAGGCTCGGTCGTAGTGTGGCGCGACAATGACAAGGATTGGATGCCCGAACAAGGGCCTGAAGACATGGGCTATTTCGGAATCAACATCCACCGAGCCGCATCCAAAGGCACGACCAACTACATTGGCAAGTATTCATTCGGATGCCAAGTCGCGCAGGATGCGGATGACCACAAGGTGTTGGTGCAGCTTTGCCGTAACTTCAAGGAGCGAGGCATCTCGCGGTTCACCTACACGCTCCTGACCGAAGACCAACTCACCACAGGCTGACATTGCCGTAGGTGGATGCGCACAAGGTAGCAACAGGCCCTTCGGCAATCTGCTGAACCGTTGCCGCCTTGACCTGCACCTCGCCTCCAATCTCGATGCCGATGCTGATGATTTCAACGACCGTTGACACGATGGGTGCTTGGGTGGATACCACGCGGACTATATCCCCAGGGAGCAGGGTGAGGCCCATGTTCGGGGTCATGCTGAAGGAGATGACTGTCTGTCCCTGTCTTCCATCGAAGTGCCTCCTCCGCATCGTTTCGGCAAGCCACCTCGCCTCCTGTGTTGAGGTCGGGTACTTGTAGAATTGGGCATTGCTCACAAGCTCAACCTTCCGCGAGTTCGGATCGATGCGCATGTCTTCAGTCCATGTGGCTCCGTAGGTGTTGCTGATGGTATCATAACCATATTGCAAGGTCAGGAAGTTGATGACCTCATCCGTGCCTTCGATGGTGATGCCATCCACGAGGATGTCGCTCTCGGTCTTGACAGGCCACACCGTGTTGTCATCGATGTAGGGGCCGATGATGGTGATTAGGCCATCCGCAGTCAGCGACAGGGTGCAGTTGATGTGTTTCAGCACCCATTGGGCGAGGGAAGCCGTATCAAGCGGAAGGTTGTCTGCGGTGTTGTTCCACACCTTGTTGTCGGAGTTGCCTGCATCTACGAACACCGTGAAGCTCTCGAACCGTTGGGCAAGCTCCTCAAACTTGGGCCAATCGATGCGCACGCTCGGAACTTGTTGGGGCAATGCCCCCCAGTTGTCGAGGAGGCCCTTCTCAAGGAGGTTGTAGGCGATGGCCACAGGGTTGCCCTTGTAGCACACCCCAATCTCAAACTCGATGATGGTGTCCGTTCCATCCGTGCCAATCCAATACTGCGGAGGGATATAAATGCCCCCTCCTGCCGTTCCTGTCGTGATGCTCCCTTGGAAGGTTTCGTTGCTCGGATAGGTGATGGTATAGTTCTTGGAATCTCTGAACTCGATGCGGTAAGTGCCAGGCTTCAGGCCTGTGGTGAGGCCGACTGCGGTGAGGCTGATTTGACCTTGCTCCTGCTTGAACGCAGGCTTGGGCCTTCCGTTGGAATCCCACTTTACGATGCCGTGGTAGGCGCAGAAGTGACCACCAACGCAGTTGATGGCGAATGGTGTGGTGTAGAACTCGACACCATCAGAAGATGCCCACATGCCTTGGAACTGCTCATAAAGGACAGGCTTGCGGAGCGCATCCCAAAGGCTGCCCCTGACCTTGATGATGCTTCTGCCCTTGCTCTCGGTCGGCCTTCCGATGATGCGGCCTTGGAACATCTCGATTGGGTTGCCGACACCGATGTTGGAATAGATGCGCACCTCGCCCTGTTCGATGTCCTCGGCCCTGATGCCGTAGCCGTTCTGAAAGGTTGCCAAATAGCCATCCGAATTGAGCAGGGTCAGGTCGACATCGATAGGCAAGCCATCGAACTGCTCATCGCCACCGAACCTCGGCTTCTGCATCGAATAGTTGACACGCTCAAGCAGGCGGTCGCTGATGTTAAAGTCGTAGTAGTCGAAGGTGTTGGAATAAATCGGGAAGCCGCCTGCGGTGGTTCCTGTCTGCGCCCTTGCAAATACCCTCATCCTGACAATGGGGCGAATCATCGGGGAGTTCATCACATAGAGGGCATCCCTCCTTGCAGGGTCGAGGTCGAGAATGTGCATGCACGAATTTACGAAAAAAAAAGCCCCACCTTACAGGGTGAGGCTTCGCCACAAATTCAATTAACACTATGAGATGAGATTGGCACTAATATACGCACCAGTTGCATAACCTAATGCAGAAAATAATGCCAAGTGAATCCTGACAGACCACCTGCGCTCATCTGCGATAAAGCCGCTGAACGGCAAGGCAATCAATGGGCCAAGGAAGCTCCAAAGAATCATCCTGTCAAGGTCAAGGTTGGCCACCGAGTTAATGTAGAAGGTCGAACCAATCTCCAACACCAAGGCAGCCGTGAACACCACGAAGAATCTCATCTCACCACCTCGACAATCTTGGTCTTGGTGATGCTCTCGATGGTGAATCCTTGGTAAAGCTCATGCAGGGTCTTGCCTGCCTCTGCCTCATCCTCGCCATAGATAATGAAGGTGAAGCTTTCGGGCTTGCCATCTTCGGGGTCGGTGGATGCCTTGAGCTTGTAGAATGCTCCCTCGGTGTCACCTTGGACAACCTCGCTCACCTTGCTGACCTTGATGGCCTCGATGCTGATGTCTGCCAAGCCCTCGCAAATCCTCAAGGTCTTGGCCTCGGCTTCGGTGAAGCTCATGGCATCGACCAAGTAGTTGAGGGCCTTGCGCTTGCCCTCCGATGTTACTTTTGCTCTCGTTTCAAAATACATAGATTCGGTTTTTTGGTAAAAAAGTGACCTCCAAGTTGCCTCGGAGGTCGAAAACGCTGTGCTAAAAAGACTCTACTAAAAAGAACGAGAATGCAAATCTATGCACGAAATTGGGAAAAGCAACAAAGGATTAAATTTTTTTCAGAAAAACTTGAGCAGGATGGATTGGATGCCATCCCAGTACAAGCTGCCCATGTTTCGGGTCGCATACACAGTCTTCTCAAGCTCAAGGATGATGTCGCACCTGTTGACCTGTCCGTTGGTCGGTTGGCTGAAGTTGGACAAGTTGCCTGTCGTGTACCACCACACCGCCCCTTGGTTGTTCGTTTGTGTGGCCAATGTATCAAAGCCGTTTGCATTGATGCGGATGCGGTGGGTCTGCGTTCCTCCACCTGTGACATTATATCTCGCGTAAGCCAAGGCCATGAATTGGGTCGCGCCTTCGGGAATCTCACCGTAGGTGGTCAAGGATTGGAACTGCTCGGTGAATTGGTTGCTAAAGCCAATAACAGGCCTAAAAAATCCTCCCGAATTTGCACCAACCGCATTAAAAGCAACCCATCCGATTCCCTTGATGGAGTTGGCATAGGCGGTCAAGGAGTTCTGAACCCCTGCCGTATAGGTGTCACCCATTAAAGGCCACGATGGTATCGGGGTCAACGGATAGGCCCTTGAGTTGTTGGCCGTTGCCGGAGCCGTGCCTTGCTCCCAAGCATCCGTACGGAACATCCTCACCTCGGCTTCATTGATGCCGCAGAAGGCCATAATTGCACCACTCAATGGATGTGGCTTTGGCTGCAAAGAAAGGGATGGCGCGATAATCGTGGAAGTCCAAATGCCCCCATTGATATTCCGTGGCAACTGATAGGAAAGATTGAGCGATGCCGCACATGCACGATTGATTTGCCGCAACGATCTCGGCAGGTTTGTGATTATCGTGATGACATTGTGGCCATCCTGCTCAAGCTGCTGCGCAACGGTCACACCTTGGGAAGTGCCAGTAGCCAAGTCAATCCAATTATTGCCCAATACAGGCCCCACATTGGTCAAATACCACGACCTGTCGTAGAAGATGTCAACTATATCAAGGGAAGCCGAGTTGGCAATGTTGTTGATGGACACGCTTATCTTTTGGCCATTGGCTCCTACACCTGTGCCACCTTGCCCAGCAGTAAAAAAAGCAACCTCACCAACGCTTGCAAACCTGAACCCGATGGTGATGGCTGCGGCATCGTAACTGTCCACCAACTCAAGCGGAATGGTATTGAAATAGGCATTCGCTTGCGTTCTGAACCCTGCAATCGAAAAGCCGACCAATGGCTCATCGAACATCCGCGTAGTACCTACGCTCGTGGTCATGAATGCGCCATCCCGAAAGTTCCAAGCCCTTGAGTATGCGTTGCATTGTTGCTCGCCATAGTTCAGGGCAAAGGCAAACGCGGAGCGAGCTTGTCGGATGTCATTGATGCCAACCGAATCGGAGCAAACGAAGGTGCGGCCGCAGTAGGGGTAGTAGTTCATGGCATCAACAAGGGTTGCAATCCGAGAAAGTTGAGAAGGACAGGTTCATCAAGCCGTTCCAAAATGTAATCAAGTTCGGGAAGGCAGGCCATGGGGTGTTCAGCCAAATATCTTGACCACCGACATACTGATAATTCGATGTTTGGTCAAGAATATAGCCCGAAGTTTCATCAAGGAAAACCCTGATGTAGCAAGTCGTTGGCTCCAACGGATTGATGATGAGGTTGGGCAAGTTGCGGATGACAAGTTGGCTGCCGAGGTAGATGCCAGGAGTGAGGTCGATGAAGCTCGCCTTGGCGATGTTGACCGCTGCCAAGTCTTTCACAAGGTCAATCTGCAAGTCAGAACCAACAGTCACATTTGGTTGGGAAACCGAATCAACATACCATTGATTCAAGCGGTAGTTGAAGAACATGCAGAACCTCGTGTGCCCTGGGGGAATGGTAATCGGGATGCTGATGTATTTCCTACCCAAGTATATGTTGCCCGAAGTCGGGTAGGCATCGCCAAGCGCAGGGATGACCCTGCCATTCACCCTCGTTCCGGTCACGGTCACAGGCAACGAGCCTCTCTCCTTGAGATGCTTCATGGCATTTGTGACACCATTGATGGCCGCCACGTTCAAGGCTTGGTTGTTGACCACGTTGGTCAGGGCAAACGGTGTGGCAGGGCGGTAGGGTGTGAATGGCATCGGTTAGAACTGCTTAACGACTGTCTTGTTGTAGTTATTAGTCACCCTGCGGAACAAGCCACCGAGCTGCACACCATCCATCTCCGCGTTGACATTGACTTGGATGGGTTGGACTTGGTTGCCTGCGCTGAATCCGCCAAGGCCACCAATACCACCGACACCACCTGCTCCTGTCGCTCCGCTTGGGAGTTCATCCATCATGTTGTTCATGGCTGCGGTGTCTTGGTCTGCTTTGCTCGCCAAACCTCCGAGAAGTCCGCTTAATCCAATCAAGGCCAAGCCTGCAATCGCCATCGGCAAAGCCTGTGGGCCTGGGGTTGTTGCCGCTGCGTTCAGCAATGCCATACCTGCGAGCTTCGGCACTTCGACCATCAAGCCCATTACGAGCTTTTTGAAGGCAGCCCCTGCACTCTCGCCTGCTCCAATGGCATAGCCGAAGGATTCAACCGCGCTGATGCCGAAGTCACGGAATGCACCCTTGATTTGGTTGATGCCTTCCTTGAGCTTGGCCATTCCCTCTTCACCGACTTTTGCAGAGAAACGCTCCCATGCGGTGGTGGTTGTTTCCAACTCCAAAGGCATAGCCATGAGCATATCCATCATGCTCTGCATGCCATCGGCAGGTCGTGTCATGTCACCGGTTGCCATCGCAAACTTGCCAAAACCATCGGTTGCAGTCTTGGTGGCATAGGTAATATTCTTAATCTCCTCACCCTGCTTGCGCATGACCTCCATTTGTGCCTCAAGGTCTTGGATTTGCTTGCCAATCTCAACCCTTTTTGCAGCACTTCCGACCGCCTCATATTGTTCTTTGAGGAGCTTCAGTTGTTCTTGAAGCGCATTGATTGAGCCTGCCGCATTATTGGTGGCATCCCCATTCGTAGTCGTGGTTTTAGTCACTTTCTTTTGGGCTTCCATGAAAGCCGCAAACTTCTCCTTCAGCAAGATGAGCGCATCGCCTTGGGATTTGCCTGCAAACTCGGCAGCCTTCAGGGTCTTGCTGAATGCAATGACCTGTTGAGATGATGCACCGAACTCTTGGCCTGCAACCTTCGCGAGTTGGCTGATGTAGCTCTGCGACTTCTGCGCCAAGCCACCGACCGAATCGCCACCATCCCCGAAGACATAGTCCCAAGCATCACCGAATTTCTCAACCGCACTCACCGCTGCTTTCAATGGGAAAACTATGTACTCAATCGCTGCCGCGATTTTAGGACTGTTTGCCGCGAACCGATCCCACGCATCGATGACATAAACTACCGCATCGGCAACATAGCCCAAGACCGTTGCCACACCCTCAAGAATAAATGCGATGGGCTTGACTATAAGGTCAAGGATTCCGAATTGATTGTTCAGCCCAGGGAATATAGCATCGACCAATGGAGCCATCGCCTCTCTGATTCGACCGAAGGCATCCCAAATGGCACTCAACGGAGGAATCAGAGGAGTAATAAAGTTCTTCAAGGCTTGGAAAGCCAATGAGATGGCATTCAATACAGGCTGAATCAATACCATTGCAGCCTTCAGCAACGGCATTGCACCGAGTGCCAAGTCCTTAATGATGGGCAGGAAAGCCTCGCCAATCGTGCGCAGGAAGCCATCGAACTCACCTTTTAGGGTTGACAAGATGCCGCCTGTCGTGGTCGAGAGCTTGTCCATCATGCCACCGAACTTGCCACCCTCTCCTGTCAAACGACCGAAAGCCTGCTCAAACAATGGGAAAGTGATTTTTCCCTCGGATGCCATCTTTTTCACCTTGTCGGTGGATGTGCCAAGAACAGCAGCAAGTTCCTCCATGATTGGGATGCCTGCCTCGGTGAGTTGGTTGATGTCCTCCGACATGAGGGTTCCTGCCACCCTCGCCTTTCCGTAGATGACCGCAAGCTCGTTGAAGTCCTTGCCAGTACCTGCCGCCACATCACCTATCTTGGTCATCAATGGCACGAGTGCCTCGGATTCAAAGCCGAAGGCAAGCAGGGCCTTGCCTGCTTTGTTCACTTGCTCCGGCTCAAACGGTGTTGCATCGCTAAACTTTTTCCACTCACCCAACACCGCAGGTACTTTGCTCGCATCACCCAACAACACACCCAAGCTCACGGAGAGCTGCTCGTATTCGACCGCTGAATTAATGGCAGCCTTGCCTAAATTCATCACACCGCTGACAATGGCATCAAGGCCCATGCTCACACCTGCCATCTTGAAAGCATCGCCCATGCTGATGCCTGCACGACCGACCTGTTGGCCTGCCTGCTCGCCTTCTTTGCCGAGCTTGTCAACTTGGCCTGTCAACCCATTGACCGCGTTGGTCATGTTGTTGATAGCCGCCATGAATGCCTTCTCGCCACCAATTCCAACTGATAACTGCAAGTCTTCTGCCATGTGCCGAATTTACGACTTTTTGGCAAAAACTTGGGCAAAGTCGCGCATCCGAGCTTCAGCCTCCACGCGCTCCTGCTTGATGTTCGATTTGTCAGCAAATGCCCAGTCAAACAAGCCCTTGTCACCCATCTTCTTGGACAGGTCAGGGAAGTGGTTAACCTGCAATCTGCCGTGGACATCAAGCAGCGCAAAGGTCTTTTGCGCCACCTTCAGATGCTCCAAGCTCTGAACCCTCAACACCTCATCACGACTGTCGAGTTCATCGCCCAATTCCATGAAATAGTAACGCATAGCGGGAGCATTCCATATCTCCTCGAACTCTGCCGAACCGACTGCCGTGTTGGATGCCCTGGCAACTCGGCTCAAGCCTCGGGCAAGTCGTTTCCCAAGTCTTGCTCCTTGGATTTGCCACTCATTAGCTCGTTGATTTTGAGAGTAACGGCCTCATCCTTCATCAAGACATCCACCAACTCGATGCGCTCCTCAACATTCGGGAAGGCAGCCGAACCATCGGGCATGGTCAGCACCCTCGCGCATTGCATTTGGATGAAGCATACAACGACACCGTGGGCAACCGCCACGCTATAAGCATCAGCCATGTCCACCTTGCCAATGAGGTTGCCGATTTCGGGGTTCTGCACAAACAAATTCTCAAGGATTTTCACCTTCAGAGGGTTCGGCTCGGTGTTTTTCAGCTTTTCGGATGTCTTGGAACGGCTGTAAGCCATGCAGTCATCCAACAACTCCGCATATTCCATCTGCGAGATGGCGCGGACATAGAAGGTTTCGCCTTCGATTTCAATGCTCGGCAGGTTGGCCGTAGCCTTTGCCTTCAGGTTCTTGATTAAACTCATATTTTACAACGGTTTTTCGGTTTCAAACGGCCTTCTTGGCCTTCTTTTTCTTGGGTTTTTCGACCACATCGACCACATCCACGATATCAAGGTGGATCACCTTTCTTGATTCAAGCACCACCCTTGCCATGCCCGACATCTCGTTGAAGCCAAGGCCGAATGGGATGGCATCCATCATGTACTGGGGGAAGGAACGGAGCTTGCCATCGCGGTAGAAGCGGAGCATCACACCCGATGGGCCAATCACCCTGATGTCGATGCGGTCGTTGGCGATGAGTGACTTTGCCCATTCGGTGAGCATAATCGCCAAGGCATCATCCGTGACGAGTTCAATGTTGGTTAGCCTGCAAGTGTCCATGCGTTGATGGTTGAATCGTAAATCATGCGTTGTGATGCCCCTGCCGCGATGACATTGGCAGCCACAGGGGCGATGTTGCCAAGTGCGGTGAGGGTGATGGTGTCGGAAGACATCGAGTTGGTCAGAATTATCTCCATGCCCTCGTTGAAGCCGTAGATGAAGTCAAGTGTACAGGAGGCCTCGGAAGCATCCACACCTCCTGAAAAGTTGGTGGTAACTGCCGTAGCACCTCCTGTGGTTGCCGAGTTTAGAAGGTAGCCATTTGCACCTGCGCCTCTGCCGACCGGAGCCGTGATGGTCAAGGTGTCAAGTAGTACCGTGGATGAGTAG
>Ga0315909_10005890_pt1 | contig 13954 bp, 17 predicted proteins | sample LakEriMetagenome_11_FD_203527 | JGI IMG/M metagenome (GOLD analysis project Ga0315909, IMG submission 203527) | Freshwater fungal communities from buoy surface, Lake Erie, Ohio, United States - Buoy 2 MA125 | ecosystem: Environmental > Aquatic > Freshwater > Lake | place: USA: Lake Erie, Ohio...
AGTCCACCACGAATGACGGGCTGCCGATGATCTCGAGCATGGGCGCCGCGCACGAGGCGTAGAGCGCGAGCCACATCGGGGTGAACGGACGCATGGTGTCCATCGCGTCGAGCCAGCCTTCCCACGTCCCGCTCGGCTTCCACCCATCGAGCAGCGCCTCGAGCCCGGCCTGCGGCACGAGCTCCACGCAGCTCTCCTCTTCACTGGTCGCCGTCGTGAAGAACGTCTCGGGCAGCAGGAACCCATGGATCCCGCCCTGCTTCAGCCAGCCCATGCGGCTCGCCGCTTGGTTGCTGCCGAAGCGGTGCATGTTCTCCGCCTCGAACTCGGCGAGCCACTCGACCACCGCAGCCGAGGTGTTCGAGGTGACGGGCACCTCGAGGTCTGCCAAGCCGATGAGCTTCTGGCTGTTCATCAGGACGCCGCGGTCCACGGGGCGCATCGTCCACCCGGCCGGCGTGCGCCACATCAGCACGCGCTTCGCGCCACCGGTCAGCACGTCGTGGGAGCGACCCACGATGAACACAGGAGCAGTCGCCACGCGCGTCGACGCCGCCGTTCCGTCAGCCATGACAGACAGCTTGAAGACACCGGTCGGGTCCACCGCGTAGCCGCGAGGAACCTTGAGTGAGTCCAGCAGCTGGGGTTCGACCAGCGATGCGGGCGGGGCGCCAGCCCCCAAGGCGATGCCGAGGGAGATGAGCGTGTTGTCCTGCACGACCCCGATAACGCGGTCGAGCGCGGCACGCCGCTTCTCGATGACGATCCGCTTCAGTGCGTTGCGGAGCGCACGGGTCCGCGTGACCTGACCCGGCAGCATCTCGATCACGGCGAGCATGCCGGTGACCTGGGCCTCGTCCGCCACCCACGCAGCCGCGATGTCGTTGAGCGCCTCCGGCCGCTGGATGGCCGCCCACGCTGCGAGGTGGTTGGTCTTCTCGGTGGACGAGAGCTGGTTCTGCAAGACGCGCAGCAGGTCGAGTCCGTCGTTGACGGCGTCTCGCTTCTCGGTCTCGTCGTACTCTGGTTCGGTGTTCATGGTCATGCTCGCAGGTAGAGGAAGCCGCGTGGTTCGAGGAGCCCGAGGTACCGGAGCTTCCCGATGGCGAGGTTGATGGTCGAGCGAGCGTAGCCCGTCGACTCACAGAGGGTGGTCAGTGTTTCGCAGGATCGCGTCTTGTCGGCCCACGCCGCTCGCACCGCCTCGAGGATCGCGCGCTCGCACCCGATCAGATCATCTGGCTCGGGGTTGCCCACGGTCGGCACGATACCGTCTGCGAGCATCTTGCGGCGGCGCATCTCGGCGATGATGCTCTTCGTTGTCCGCTCCGGGTAGCCTATGGCGTCAGCCAGGTCGATGGCGTCGGTCTGTTCGCCGCGCTTCATCCGCTTGTTGATGGCGACCACGGCGTCCGCCACCATCAACGACTCGATGGTAGCCGGGCTGTACCGCTTGCCCTTGCGGCGCTTCTTCGGCATCCGCGGGTACTCCACCTCGGCCCGCTCGCAGTAGCGCGCGAGCCGCATGTAGAGCCGGCGCACGTTGAGCTTCGTCGGCTCCATGCCGAGCTCCACCGCGATGTCGGTGAACTCCACGCCGGCCTTACGCCGCTCGAGGATCAGCTTGGCGCTGTCGTTGAAGTCCTCGCGCCGGCCCGTCTCCGGGTCGTACCCGGCGCCGCGCAGCCGCTTGTGGATGTTCGTCACGGTGCAGCCCATCTCGGCTGCGATGGTCTGCGCGCTCGCGCCTGCGCGCATCCGGTTCCATACACGCTCGACCTTCTTGGTCGTCCAGGCTTTCCCGGTCATGGTGTGACCTTCTTCTGCATGGCGGCGTGCGCTGCACGCATCTGGCGGTTCTCGGTGCGGACCTGCTCGAGGAGTGCGAGCCCCTCGACGAGCAGGTCCCGTGCGTCCTGGCGGGTCTGCTTGTCCGGGTTGTCCATGCGCCAGATGATCTGACGAAGGACGTGCTGCACGCCGTCGATGGCGGGACAGGTGTGGCCCGGTGGCTTGACCGTCTCTTCGGTGGGGTCGAAGCCCTTGGCCGCCTCTTCGCGCGCCTCCTCGGCGAGTGCCGCGAGCTGGCGCAGCGCGAACCGCGCCGCCTCTCGACGGTCCTCGTGGCTCGCCATCAACGTCTGCTGGATGCCCGCGGCGAGCACCGGAGCGTAGAGCTCGGCCTGCTTCTCCTCGAACCACGTCGTGTACTCGGTGGTCGAGAGGAACGCCTCGATGGACTTCTCGTAGTTCTCGCTCTCGGTCTCGTTGCGGAGGTAGTCTTCGCTGGTCCAGCGGCTCACTGCGCACCCCCCATCGAGATCCCGTTCGCCACGATGTGGGCGGCCTTCTCGGCGTTGAGCGTGGCGATCACGGCGTCGGTGTAGCCAAGGGCCTTCAGCATGGCGCTCATCGCCGCGGACGGGACGTAGACCTTGAAGGTCGCCGCCTCGACGATGCTCGGCGCCGGCTCCTCGACGACCGACTCCTCGCCTTCCGCCTGCCCCAGGTCGATGACCGTCCAGCCGGCGGGCACCTTCTTCGGCTTCGTGGGCGTGCCGATGACGACCTGTCCGTCGAAGCCGAACCACGAGTTGAGGACCTTGCCGAGCGTGGCCGCGTCCCAACCGCGGTCCTCCGGCATGACCAGCACGGGCCGGTCGGACGGCACGTCGCTCGAGACCGCCATCGCGAGGGCGCACGTCACCGTCGCCCACTCCGCACCGGAGAGCGCGGAGCGCAGCTTCTTGCCCTGCACGAGGCCGAGACGGAAGGTCTCCTTGCCGTTGTCCTCGAGCAGCATGCCGAACTTCCAGCCGGTCGGCAGGTACGACTGCACCTTCGCCGTGAAGCCGTCGGCCACCCGCTTGAGCAGGTCGGCGACCACGCCCTCGAGCTCCTTCTTCATGCCCTTGTAGGTCTCGCTCTCCATCGTCATCTCGGCGATGGTGTCGCGCGCCTTGGTGAGGTTCGACCAGCGGTCGACCGTGTTCCGTAGGTTGAGGTACGCCTCCTGCGCCGCGCGGCTCTCCGCCTCGATGGCGGCCGGGTCGAGCGCCAGCAGGTCGGCGTCGATGCCGGCCAGCTCGCTGGTGAGCAGCTCGAGCTGGCTCTGGAGGAACGGACGGTTGACCCGCGGCCCGAAGTCGGGGACCGTCATGGCCTTCGCCTCGGTCTCGTAGAACGTGGCGCACGCCTTCAGGTGCGCGTGACCCACGGCGCTTGAGCAGAGCGGGCACGAGGCGAGCCCCTTGTCCACGGCGATGCCAGACGCCGTCGCCATGCTCTCGTAGAACCGGCGGTCAGTCTCTTCGACCTTGGGCGCCTCGGGCGGGTCGACCTTCGCGAGCTGGCCGCGGATGCCCTGGATCTGGCCCAGCACCCGGCTCTGGTGCGCGTGCGCGCCCTTCACCGCGAGCACCCTGCGCTGCGCGTCCGCCTGTGCGTCCTGCGCGTCGACGAGATCTTCCTGGGTGGGTGCCGTGTCGAGGTCGTGCGCCATGCCCGTGAGCAGAGCCTCGGCCCCGCTGGCCTCCTTGGCGGCGTCACGCTGGCGCTTGCCGACGTACTCCAGCGTGGCGAGCAGCGCGTCGACGGGGCTCTTGCCGCGGCCCACGCTGGCGCTGATGTCCGCGTACTTCGCCTTGTAGACGGCAGGCACCGCCTCGGCGACGTCCGCTGCCGTGACGCTCTTGGCGGCCCAGCCGAGGAACGCCTTGCGCGCCGTCGCAGGGGACGCCGCGAGGGCCTCGCGGATCTCGTGGAGCGGGAGCTTCGCCTCGATGCCCGCGTCGTGCGTGGGCTTGCCGCTGTCCTTCGCGATGAAGGTGTAGTCCTCGCCGCTCGAGAGCTTGGCGTGGATGGCGAGGCGCTCGGCGCTCACCATGCTCATCAGCAGGCCGTTGTCGCGGACCTCGTCACGTCCGACGAGGTCGTCTGCGCTGCCGAGCAGGGCGAGCTGGAGGCTCTGCTGGATGCTCGACTTGCCGCTACCGTTGGGCCCGACGATGAGGGTCTTCGGCCCCAGCGTCACGTTGCGGGGCCGGCCGTCGGCGGTCTTGAGGTTGGAGGTGAGGCGCTCGACGAACGGGCGCTGGGTGGTGGTCTTCTTTGCCATGTGGTGGTCTCCTACGCGAGAGGGGCATGGTGCAGACCGGGGTGGGTGAACAAGAAGAAGTCCCAACCCGATCTGACCATGCCCCCAAGGTAGTGTACTATGACCGCCCCGTCAAGTATCTTTCTTGCTCATCCCTTCCGCCGTGCGATCTCGCGCTGGATGTACCACGCCGCCTTCTCGAGGTCCTCGAGCTCGTTGCCCTTGTGCTCCGCACGGGCGACGTACTTCACCACGTTGCCGAGGTTGAAGCCGAGGCGCCAGTCCTCGATAACGTCGATCACCTCGAACTTTCCGACGTTGTAGTGCGGCGGATGGTCGACCGTCGTGTTACTGACTGGGTGTGCGGGGGCTGCGGCTTCTTCGGTCTTGCGCCACGGGCCGTGGTAGCTGCACGGGTAGTAGTTCTGGCAGGTCCCGCCCTTGCGGTTGGCGTGGCCGCACATCAGCTCCGGGTTGCGCGGACGGTAGGGCTTCACCTCACGGCTCCGAGGCACGACGACGCGCGTGGGCGGCGTGACGGCCTTGAGGTCCTCGAGGCGCGTCGCCTCGTAGCGCTTCGCCGCGGCTTCCCGTGCCTCGTTCTCCGCCTCCTTGAGGTGCAGGTCGCAGAACCAGGTGCGCTTGCCGTTGAGCTCGCGCCACGTCACGCCGTTGTGCGCGCAGCGGGAGCAGTGCGGGGCGGGCTTCTTTCGGACGGTCATGGTGTCTCCTGTTCGCCGACCTTGTGGTAGACGAGCCAGCCAGCGTCGGTCCAACTGTCCAGCTCGGTGTTCATGATGGTCTGCACGGTGCGCGTCTCGCCGGTCTCGGGGCAGAACGCCCACACGGGCTTGCCCGCGGCGAGGAACCCCTCGACGAGGACCTGCGTGGCCCTCCCGACGATGGGCCTCTTGAGGTCCTCGAGCGGCACGACGATGCCGATGAAGAGCGGCTCACCGCCCCAGTCCTCGGCGATGGGCACGTCCTTGACCCAGGCGTTCCAGCCGCCGATGGCGCGGCTGCGGGCCATGTAGTCGTCGCGGCCCGCGGTGACGCCGTGTCCCCAAGCAGCGGAGGTCTGCGCGACCCAGTCGTTGATGGTCTCGTCGGGGGTCTGCTTGCTGTGGGCCAGAAAGATGCTGCTCATTCGGGTGTCTCCTCGAGGAACGCGACGCGGGTGTCAGAGATGCGGATCGACATGCCCTCGACGCCGTCGAGCTGGATGTCGAGGATCTGGAACGGATCGCCGAGCCAGTCGTGCGTGACCTCGTCGAGCACGGTGCCCGTGCGGTCGTCGCCGAGCGACACGCGGTCGCCTCGCTTGAACAGTCGCCGGATCATGGCTCCTCCTCGCGGCGGTGCTCACCGCGTTCGATGGCGTTGGCGATCACGCTGATTTCGTTTGATCGCTGCCCGCAACAGTCGCAGAACTCGAGACCCATGTTTTCGTCTAGGTACGCCACCACGGCGGCGCGCTCGGCGGCGACCTCGGCGCGGAGCGCAGCGGTCCAGACCTCGTGCCCGTAGTCGGTGGGTCGCGTCGGCGGCACGCACGCGCGGAGGTAGGACACCTCGGCACGCAGTCGCTCCACCTCGGCCCGCAGGGCGGTGTTCTCGCGTTCGGCGTCGAGCAGCGCAGCCAGCCGTTCCGCTGCGAGTTCTGCGTCGGTCATGGCTTCTCCTCGCGGCGGTGCTCGCCGTCCGTCAGTTTCGCGGCCCGCCACGCATCCCAGTCGAACACAAGTCCGTCGCGGCTCATACGCACCAGCACCCGGTCTGGGATGGTGCCGATGAGTTCTCCATTGAGGTACACGCGCGTTTCGGCTCGTGCGTCGTTGTACGAGGTGTGCAGCACACCCGGAGGGCGTTCTCCGACTTCCTTCATGGCTCCTCCTCGCGGCGGTGCTCGCCGCGTTCGATACGGTCGGCGTGGAGCAGGAGCAAGCCGCGCCCCGCTGGCGAGAGCGACGGTACGCCACGCTCGATGGGATGTGGCGCGTTCGCGTGTGCGCGGAGCCACGCCACCACGGCGGCGCGCTCCTCGTGGGCTGCGTTCTCCAGGCCGTCGATCATCATCCGGTAGCCGTCCACCTGTGCTCGCCGCTCGCGCAGCTCCGCGATCAGCTCCTTCACGACGGGCGCTACGAAGAAGTTCTTCTTCTCGCCCTCGGCGACGGCGGCCTCGAGGGCGTCGAGGTCGATCATGGGTTCTCCTTCAGATGCTCGCCGCGGGTGAGGGCGTCGGCCAGCTCGTCCATCCGTGCGCCACGGAGGAACGCCACGGCCCCTGTCTGCTCCGTCACGAGGTCGAACTTGAGCGACTCAATGATGAGCTCCTTGAACTTCAGCGACTTCTTCAAGTCCTTGATCGTCAGGGCCATCTCGGCGACCTGTTCGACCAGCGCCTCGTTGCGCTCTTCTAGCGTCACGGCCACCTCCCGAACCAGCGCGCGAGGTCCGCGAGCCGGTCGAGTAGCCACATCGTGATGTCCAGCACTTCGGTCATGGGTTCTCCTTGATGGTGAACCCACTCTATCAATACCTTACCGGAGCGTCAAGCCTCTTTGAGGTTTCTGCCGACGGATGCCTCGGCGGTGCAGGGCACTTCCCAGCCGGGAACCCTCACGGTCATGCACTCCTCGAGGGTCTTGCGCATCCGCTCGAGCTCCGGCGGCAGCGGCTCGCCCTTCGTCGGCTTCCACTTCTCGAGGCCCGGCGGCGCCTCGACCTCGATGGCGACGGAGTCGTGGCACTGGTGGATCAGCCCCAGCCGGCGGTCGAGATCCCACGGGAAGGCGTGGATGATGTGCTGCTCGGCGACGCGCATGATGCTCGTCTCCGCGGCGAGGATGGGGAAGTTGACCACCTCGTTCTTCTTCCCGTCCGTGAGGTTGCCGGAGCGCCGACCGAAGACCGGCTCCTCCATGTAGCCCTGGTGGCGGTAGATGGAGAGCATGGCCTCCCACGCCTGCATCCACTCGGGCTCGGTCTTGAGCCACGTCTCGTGGAAGTGGCGGACCTCCTTCGAGGTCATGTGCAGGTACGGCATCTCGCCGTTGTCGGCCTCTGTCGAGGTCAGCACCTGCCAGACCGTCATCGGGTCGGCCCAGTAGATCGAGGCGTAGCGGAACGTCTTCATGACGTCGCGCATCGCCTTCGCCATGCCGCCCGGCGGCTTGCGGTAGAGGCTGTAGCCCTCGGGTCCCCAGCCGTCTGCCGCCTTGAACTTGTCGCCGAAGACCTGGAGCGCGAGGGTGTTGTGCGGGTCCTTCCCCTCGCTGAAGCACTCGAGCAGCAGCGGGATCTTCCAGTAGCTGGCCGTGATGCGGAGGTGCGCCTGATCGAGGTCCGCGCCGACGAGAAGGTGGCCGGGCTGCGCCGCGAACAGCGTCTTGAGCTTGCCCTGCCCCTTCCGGCTGCCGATGTTCTGGAGGTTCGGCCCGCTGCTCGAGAGCCGCCCAGGCGCCGTGACGTGGGCGTTCCACGTCGAGCGAACGCGCCCGTCGTGGTGCCAGATGATCCCCTTCTTCGGGTCGTGCGCCGTGAGGTTCAGCGGCAGGAGCACGGTGCCGAGGATCTTGTTCTTCTCGCGCCGGTACAGGCGCAGCTCGCGGATGAAGTCTTCCTGCGGCTTCGTCAGCCGGCCGCCCGCGAGGTGGCCGCGCAGCACCTTGTCGCCGGTGCCCGGCATGCCGGACTCGGTGTAGAAGTCGCGCGCCTCCATGTTCGGTGGGATGCCCAGCTTCCAGTTCTCGTAGAGCAGGTCGCGGATCTGGTCGGCGCTGCCCGGCCGGATGCCCTCGACGTCCGCGTCGTCGCTGGCGCCGGCGCTCTTCATGTCGAGCCGTGCGACGCCGACCGCCTGCGCGAGCGTCGTGAGGTTCTTCTCACGCTTCTCGACGCTGGCCCGCGTCTCGATCTCCATCTTGAAGCGCGCCTCCTGGTCGACGTAGACGCCGATCTTGTGGAGGTTCACGCACATCTCCTGCGTGGCGTGGTCGACCTCGTGCAGGTCCCAGCGGCGGCTCTCCCAGCCCGGCGGCCGGAGCTCCTCGTTCAGGTCGCGGAACGCGCCGGCCTCTTCCGCGGCGTCGAGCAGCGGCACGACGATGCGCGCGTTCACGCTGCTGTCGGTGCAGTTGTAGGCGAGGCGGTCCCAGTCGTCGACCTTGCCGTGCGCGAGGCTTTCGCCCTTCTCCGTGGTCTCCCAGCGGTCCACGTCGGTGAGCACCGAGCCCACCGTCTTCAGTCCCTTGGGCAGGTCGGGCGCCCGGAAGCGCGCCGCGAACAGCGTGTCGATGATGGGCTTCGGCGTCACGCCGAGCCACTGCTCGACGACCTGCCGGTCGTAGTAGCCGGCGTTGTGCCCCACCTTGACCTTCGTCGGGTCGAGGAAGAACTCGCGCAGGATGTCGTGGATCTCGGCCTCGTCCTCGGCCGAGTAGAAGCGCGTGAACCCGTCGCCCGACAGGATGTTGAGCCCCACCACCCCGCAGCGCAGCGCCTCGATCTGGCCCTCGCGCAGCGCCCGCCCCTCGTAGTTGAGGTCGGGGTGCGCGATGGCGATGGACCGCACCTGACACGTCAGCGCCTCGATGCCGTCGGTCTCGAGGTCGTAGGCCCAGAACGGAGCGCTGATGTTCGAGAGGAAGCGCCGCAGCTCGTCGGGCGTCGGGTTGAAGTAGCGCACCGGCTCGGTCCACCGGAGCTGACCCGCGAACCAGCGCAGCGCCTTCGAGAGGTCCGCCACCATCGTGGCGCGCCAGCCCGGGCTCTTCTGGACGAAGCCGGGATGCAGGGTGGGGAACACCTTGCGCACCGCTCCGTCGGGCTTCTGCTCGCCCGCCAGCGGCGTCTGCATGAGGGCCTGATAGTGCTCGTCCACCCACACCGGACCACCGCGCAGCGCGAACACCGACTGCGCTTTCGCCGTCAGGGCGTTGGCCGCGGCGCGCCCCAGCGTGATGATGTTCTCGTAACGACTTGTCTCTTCGAGGAGCCTGGGCCGGCAGCACGAGATAGGATCGGGGATGAGGGGTTGCGCTTGTGCGAGACGCCGCCTGTTCTCCTTGTCGAGAGCCTTGGTCAGCTTCTCCCACGCGTTCTTGTCCGTGCCGGCCGAGCACGCGACGACGTGCGTCAGGTCGACGTCGGAGCGCTTCTTACCGGCGGCGAGCAGCGCGAGGTTCCACTCGCCCCCGCTGCGCCCGGACAGCGGGCGGCCGAAGCCGACCTCGTCGTGGCTCGGCATCTCGGCGACGGCGATGACCGTCGCTCCGTCATGCAACTCAGGTGCAACAGGCTGCCAGTGGCCTGAACGGAACGTGCCGTTCGGCCCCAGCGGGCACTCGTCGCAACGAGCGCCGCAGGTTCGTGGGTCGTAGCTCACGGGACCACCTTCGGTGGGTAGAAGACGGCGACCGCAGACGGGAACGGCGCACCGCTCGTGGCGTCCCCGAACTTCAGCCGACCGCGGATGAACGTCACCTTCGCCATCGGGATGATGTAGTCGTGCCACCACGCCGTGTCCGTGCGCGCAGGAAGCAGGCAGACGACGGTCGCGCCGGCCCGGCTCTCCCGATACGCCTTCGCCACCCAGCGCCCGATCTCTCGGCCGTAGGGTGGGTTCATCCAGCACACGTCCTGGCCCCAGTCTTGCGCCAGCCCGTTGTCTTCGCGCGTGAAGTACCGAGCGCACTTCGCGTTGGCGGCGTCCGCGCACACGTCAAGCGTGAACCGGAAGATCTCGTTCCACTGGTCGAAGAACGCCCGAGGCGTCGCCCACTGGTCCGTGGCCGAGGAGAACATGAGGTCGGTGTTCATGGAGCCCCGGTATCCTTACCGGAGCGTCATGGCAAGCGGCTACTTCGAGCCGAAGCGCTGCTTCAGCATGTACAGGTCCTTGATGTTCTTCGTGGACAGGTCGCTCACGAAGTTGCTGAGGCCCGCCGGGTAGGGGCACTCGCCGCTCTCGAGGATGAGCTCGTTGGTGCTCTCGCAGCACTGGATGACGTACTCGGCGATCTTCACCGCGCTCTGGCCCGCGGTGAGCTGCTCGACCTTCGGCATCGCAGCGGCCCACGCCTTGATGGGGTCGAGCTTGTCGCTGCCGTAGTGCGCCGCGATGATCTCCGCCAGAGCGTCGATCTGCCCCGCCTTCTCCTGGTACAGACCCGCGAACAGGTTGTGGTCGCCGTAGAACGACGGGCCACGGGCCTGCCAGTGCAGGGTCCAGTAGAGGTGGTGCGCGGCCCGAAGGTCGGCCCACAGGTTCAGCAGGGCGGAGAGCAGCATGCGAGACTCCTACTTCTGGCCTGTACGGGTGAGGGGGTTGGTCCAGACCAAGTCATACCGCTTCATCGCTGCGTCGAGGTCTTCTTGGCTGATCGTCCCTGCGCGGAAGCCGTCGATCAAGGCCCGTTCCGCCTCACGCTTCGCGGCGCGAGCCGCCTCGTACTCGGACTCGGAGTCCTCGGACGCGAGGTCTTCGGCGAACCCTCCCGCCGCCATGCCCAAAGGCGCCCCGGCTATCGCTCCTGGGGGCCCGGCAAGGCCGCCGCCGACGGCCGCCCCTAAAGCCGTCCCAGCGGTCCTGTAGAACTGCTTGGTGCTCTTAGTCGCCGCTTCAGCGCTCCTGGCCCTGTCATAGGCACGACGAACGCGAGCCACGAGCTCGTCAGCGGGCGACGCGGCCGGAGCGGGAGCCGGGGGTTGAGGAGCGTAGTACTCGGCAGTCATCCCCTCGGGGACACCGCGGACGGTTCCCTGTGGGCCGGCGTCGGGTGCCGCAACGCGCGGGGGCGCGGCGACACGGCTCTCGCCGGCGATGATCTCAGTCGCGTAAGGATCGTTGCCGGTGGTCGCCTTGAACCGAGCAGCTTGCTCGTCCTGAGCCGCGCGCCGCATCTTGTCCTTCATGTCGTAGTACTCAGCCATGCGCGGCCTCCAGTCACGACGATGCTATCACAAACGAAGACGCCCCGCCACGAGGGCGGGGCCGAGCTTACGTTCTCGCTGGGACAGAGCTGCAAGGAGTACCTACTCGACGAAGCCGCAGTAGGCACCCGTTGCAGGCCCAGGTCTACGATCCCCTCGTCAGGGGCGGATCAGCGAGCGACGCCGACCGCGGGGGGCGGGGGCAGGCGCAGACCGCCGGCGGGAGCCGGGGCCACGGTGCTGACCGGCGTGCCGGCCGCGGCGGAAGGCGCCGCGGGGATGGCGCCCGGGACGGACGGACGGGTGCCGGCGTCACGGGACACGGGCTTGGAGCCCGAGGCGACCGCCTTCTCGTACTGCTCCTTCGTGAGGAACTTGTTGATGCGGGCGTAGGAGTTCTGCACGCCTTGCTGGCCGGGCACGAACTCGACGAACGCCTTGCGGCCGCCGTTGCTCTCGGACACGAACCACGCGTCGGAGATCTCGTTGTTCTCGATCTCCTCGGCCGTGAAGCCGAAGCTCGAGAGGATGGTCTTCATGGCGGCGAGGCGGCCGTTGAAGCTCTTCTTCTCGAGGCCCTCGACCGGGAGGTGGAGGAACTCGAACATCTTGAAGCCGTTCGGGAACTCGACGTGGAAGCGACGGGCATCCGCCTTGTCGCCGGCCTTCTGCTCGATCTGGAGGCCGGAGACCTCGTAGTAGCCGGCCTCGGGCTGGGAAGAACCGAGGGTGGAGACGCCCTTGAAGCTGGCGCCGTTGATGCTGAAGGACATGCTGTACCTCACTGACGGTGGTCTTGACGTTGATGATGCCAGAGGATCAGGTTGCGGAAGGGGGCGGCACTGGCACGCCTCCACCCTTCTTGGCCTCTTCCTTGGGCGCGAGGTCGAAGAGGTTCCTCGCCTTGCGCTTCATGAAGGTAGCCCGGGCAATACCGTCTTGGCAAGCCCAACGGAGATGAATCTGCGAAGTCCCGTCGCTGAAGCGGGGGTGCGTGGCCGCGATCTTCTCGATGCTACCGCGCACATCGCCGGTCTCAAAAATCTTCTGAGCCAGCTCCTCGGCCACGTCGTCCTGCCACTCGAGCCCAGGCACGCGAGCCGGGACGTAGCCGCCCGCCGACGCACGCAGGATCTCGCGCAGGTTGCCCGGGGTCTTCGCCCAGCACACGCCCGTCCGGTCGCCCGTCACCCACTCGGGGTTCGTGGGGTCGCAGAAGTAGGTGCCCGGGAACCACGGGTCGGGGTAGGTCGAGTCGACCATCGCGCGCACGTTGATGTCGCACCACGACGGAAGGATCTCGGTCTGCTTCCTCGAGCCCAGGCTCGGGCCGCCCGGCTGGAAGAAGCCGTCGCTGTCCGTGCCCGGGGGGCGCTCGTGGAACGTGAAGACGAGGTGCACGCCCATGTGGCGGGCGAGGCCCGACATCGCCAGCAGGTACTTGTTGAGCTGCTGGTAGGCGTAGAACTTGTCCTTCTTCCCGCTCTTGCCGAGCGGCGCTTCCTCGTGCCAGACGGCGAGGCTGCGGTCGCAGATGTGGCTCGCGTCGTCGACGAACACGGCGCCGTACTGCTTCGCCATCCCGCTGCGCGACAGGTAGTCGAGGAGCCCCACGAGCTCCGGCAGGGTCTGCGGCGGCTCGGGGTGGATGGCGGGGGTGAACCCCAGCTCGTTCTCGGCGACGAGCGCGATGGCGCTCGGCACACCGATGCAGAGCGCGGTCGGGAACGCGGCCAGCACGTCGCTGGTCTTCTTCTTCTTGGGTTTCCCGTACACGGTGATCATCACCGACGGGTGCTGCGTTTCGCTCATGTGGTGGTCTCCGGCCCGTTGATCCACCCCGTCGTAGGGCCACAGACGACGAGGCGCACCCTCAAGCCCGAGGGCCGAGGGAGCAGAGGTTGAGCCCGGCACAGGCTCCGTACCGTCCATAACACGAGAGCTCGTTCTGGGCCTTCGGCCACTCCCACGGATCGGTCGTGAGGTCGAGCTGCGCGATCTGGTGCTCGGCCCACCACAGCCACTTCGCGAAGCCGGCGTCGCGGTGGGGCGTCGAGGGGACCTGCTCGCGCACGACCTTGCCGGGCTGGGTCGAGCTGATGAGGTTGAGCGAGACGCCGCCGAACGCCTCGCCGTAGAGCTGCTTGCCCATGATGCGGAACGCCGCGAAGCCGCCGTCGATGGCGTAGGCTTCGGCGCTGCTCTTGCCGTTCACGCTGGCCTGGTGCTTATGGTCCCAGATGTAGTAGCGACCGGACTTGTCGCGTGTTACGAGGTCGATGCGGCGAGTGAGCGTGATCGGACGCCCATGTTCTCGGTGGTCGGGCATGTGCAGCGGCGTCACCTCGATGCAGGCACCATCAAGGCTCCGCCACTCGCCGCCCCTCTCTTCCCCGACCCACAGACCCCACTGCCCGCGCAGGGTGCCCAGCACCGCGGTGACCGGGGCCTCGACCGCGATGACGTCGCCGGGGCTCTCGGGGAACTTCGCGAGGTAGGCGCGGAACACCTTGAACATCTGCGGCAGCAGCTCGTGGCTGCCGTACTTGTCGCACCACGCCTGCGCCGCGTCCTCGGGGTCCATGAACACGCTGGGGTCGTGGTACATGGTCTCGTCGACCATCACGCCCTGGGGCTGCCCTGCGCCCCAGATGGCGTGCAGATGCGCCTGGAGCGTGTGCCCGATGGATCCCTTGGCGAGCGCCTCGATGGGCGGCGCGAGGTTCGTGCCGTCGATGCGGTAGAGGTAGGCGAAGAGCTGGGGGCACTTCGCGAAGTTGCCGATGCGGCTCCAGCCGCGGCTCGACTTGCCGGCGTCGATGAGCATCTTCATGGCTTCTCCTTCTTGGTGAGGCCCAGGCCCTCATGCAAGTTGCGGATGACGGCACGGTAGGCGTCGGCGACAGCGGGAGTGCAGCGCGG
>Ga0315909_10005894_pt1 | contig 13950 bp, 29 predicted proteins | sample LakEriMetagenome_11_FD_203527 | JGI IMG/M metagenome (GOLD analysis project Ga0315909, IMG submission 203527) | Freshwater fungal communities from buoy surface, Lake Erie, Ohio, United States - Buoy 2 MA125 | ecosystem: Environmental > Aquatic > Freshwater > Lake | place: USA: Lake Erie, Ohio...
AGCTTATGGGTTGGGAAGGTACTGGTAAATCTACAATCTGTGGTCATGCTGTAGCAGAGTGTCAAAAGAAAGGAGGCACTGTTCTGTATATAGATGGCGAACATGCTGTTGACAAACATTACTTTGAGGCCCTTGGCGTAGATACAACTAAAATGCTTATCGCCCAACCATCTTGTGGTGAGGAAGGTTTCAACATTGCTATGGAAATGATTGAGACAGGAACAATCGATCTTGTTATTATAGATTCAGATTCTTCTCTAATTCCTAAGAAAGTCCTTGATGGTGAAGTTGGTGACTCTTCTATTGGTAAAAAAGCCTTATTAAATTCAAATGCCTATCCAAAGCTTAAAGGTGCTTTGTCTCAACACAATGTATGTGTTATTGTTATTTCCCAGTATAGGGAGAAGATAGGTGTTATGTTTGGTAATCCTACAACAACACAGGGAGGACATGCTCTCAAGTTTTATTCAGATGTTCGTATAGAAGTTTCTAGGTCTCTTGCAAAAGAGGGTGATGTCACTTATGGTAATCTTACCAAGGTGAAAGCCATCAAGAACAAAATGTCTCCTCCATATAGAATGTCACAGTTTGAGATTGTGTATGGTGAGGGTATTGACAAATTAGGGGAATTGATGGAGCTAATTAACGAACACGAGATTGGTAGGAAATATGGTAAGACAATGACCATAGGTGAGACCAAGTATAACTTAGATGAATTTAAGGAACTTCTTATGGATAATAAGGAATTCCAAGACTCAATTAAGGAACAGATCATTAATAAAATCAACCAAACAGAAATTAAAACTGAAGAAAATGATAATAGTGAACTTTAAAAAACTAAAAGCCACAGCAAAGCTCCCTGTAAAGGGGAGCGAGTTTGCTGGTTGTTATGATGTATATGCAACATCAATGACTTTAGATGATGTGGGAATGATAACTTATGGACTTGGATTTGCAACTGAGATTCCTCAGGGATGGAGAGGTGTAATTGTACCTCGTAGCAATCTTGCTAAACACAGATGGGTATTGTCCAACTCTATAGGAATTGTAGATTCTGATTACAGAGGTGAGTGGATGGTTAAGATGAAGTCTGTTAGCTTTAATCCACGTGAGGCAGCGCCTTACCAAGTGGGAGATAGAGTGGCTCAGATATATTTTGAGAAGATTGTAGACGTAGCCTTTGTAGAAGTTGAAGAATTACACGACACTTTACGAGGAGAAGGTGGATTTGGATCAACAGGAATGAAAGAAGTAACACATCCTAAACCAGATTATATAACCAACTCAACAGCAAATGTCCAAATTAATTCTAACAGTTGATGACGACGATCTTAACCTCTTCAAGAAGCAATACATTAATTTGGTTGACCTTCATGAGGAAATTGAGAAACTCTTCGAGGAAGGAAACAAACTTGACAAGCGTAAGAAGAAAGATTACAAAGCCTGGAAAGAGAAGATTAACTTCCTCATTGATATGTACAACGCAAGATCATCATTCAAAACGTACAACAAAGTAAAATGAAATGTAAAACCTGTGGCAAAAATGCAGAAAGTGAATATTGCTTTCTGCATAAGCCCAGGAAAGGTTTCAAGAAGGTGATGCACACACTAAAAAATGTAAAAAAATCAACAGATTATCGAAAAATATTCGATAGGAATGACTTTTTTTTACAGATTTGGAGAAAGAGAAAACACTATTCTGAGGTGAGTGGAGACTATTTAGGAAGCGAACCTCTTACAGTGTTCTTTCATCACATCCTACCCAAAGAAAAATTTCCTGAGGCTGAATACGATGAAGATAACATAATTCTTCTTACCTTCGATGAGCACAACAATGTTGAGATGAATATGTATAGATATCCAGAAATCAACACCAGACGTGATAAACTAAAACTCAAGTATGAAAGAGCCTAACAGAGAACGTAAACAAGACATTAAGTACAAAATCACTCTGAACGATGAGCAGAAAGAAGTGAAGAGGCTCATTCTCGATAATCAAATTGTAATCATCACTGGTAGGGCAGGTTGTGGTAAGAGTCTTGTCTCTGCACAATGTGCTCTTGACTTCCTATTTAAAAAACAATGTGAGCAAATCCTTGTAACAAGAGCAGCTGTAGAAGTTGGGCATTCATTAGGATTTCTTCCTGGTAGTCTTAATGAGAAGTTTGACCCCTATCTAGAGGCATTCCAAGAAAACCTAATCAAATGTTATGATAAAGTCAAAGTTGAAGAACTTATCACTTCTAAAAAAGTTAATGCACTACCTGTGCAGTTCATACGTGGTAAGACGATTGATGATGTCCTTATTGTTGAGGAAGCACAGAATCTTACTAAAGCTGAAATGCTGGCTATTCTCACCAGACTTGGAAAGACAGGAAAAATAATCATCAATGGAGATAACGAACAGAAGGATATTAAGGATGGTTACAATGGACTTAGCTTTGTTATAGAACTGTCCAAGAAAATCACTGACATTAAATGGGTGAAACTCAAACATAATCATAGATCTGATCTTGTAGGTAAGATCTTAGAATTAGAATATGGCAAATAATTAAAACCAAATAAACATGAACCAACTTTTCTTTTACACTCGTAAAGAGTTAGTATCTGGTACACCAGAGAACCCTGAATTCAAAGAATTCAAAGACAGCTTTAATTTAAACAAAGTGATTAGAACTATGACCATGGACGATGGTCGTATGCTCATCTTATTAGATGATCTACATGAGAGAGCTCAAGAAGTTCCTGATATTGATCCTAAGACCAACAAGATGAGAGGTCAAAAGAGAGTGAAGAATACATTCCAGAGTGAGATATATCTTGATCCTGCAGATGCAGAAAGGTTCTACGAACTCTTTAAATAACTCTTGCATGCCAATTTCAGTGTTAACGCTCACCTATCAACGTCACCACCTTTTAGAAGAAGCAATACAATCGTTCCTTGAACAGGAAGATTTTGAGGGTTCTGAAATGGTGGTGATTAATGATAGCCCTGACGTAAAGTATGTATTTGATCATCCTAAGATTAGGATCATTAATCTTGATAAGAGATTTAATTCTATAGGAGAAAAGTTTGAATGGGGATATAAGCAGTGTAAGAATGATTACGTCTACAGATTGGATGACGACGATCTTCTTACCAAGAATGCTTTGTATATAGCTGTTGAGGCAATCTATCCTCTTGTATACGACGTCTATGGTCATCTTGACTACGACATATACAGAAGTCAATACTTTTATTATTTCTCAGACAATCAATACGAGGGATATACAGGAAGCACAAACAATGGGAATATATACAGCAAGAAATATCTTGACAGAATTGTGTTCCCTAGAATTAGCTTTGGAGAAGATGTGGACATAACCTTTGGTCACAACCCATCCATCTACACTATAAGTCTGCCAACAATGATATATAGATGGGGGATGAATACGTATCATGTGTCTGGAATGGGAAACGTTTCCAATGAGGAAATGCGAAATTGGACAGACAGCATCATTAAGAAGGAAGAAGGAGAAATCGTTCTCAACCCACACTTCAAAGAAGACTACTACAGTAAAATAGAAAAGCCCCAGTAATATGGGGCTTTTTTTATTTTGAAAGTCTCTTCTGCTTCATAGGCCATTGAGGACTTTTAAGACGAAGCTTTGTGTCTGCTTCCTTCATGTAATTTCCTTTTGGATTGGGATTATTCACCTTAGGAGCTTTTCTTGGAGCTCCAGATTTCTTAGCCTTACCAAATGTTGTACTCTTACTTGCAGCCATACTTACATTTTTTAGTCATCTTACCACCAGTCTTCATCATGGATTTAGGAGTTCTACCACCTACTTTGTTCTTTTTTACAGAGCGTTCTGCATTGTATTTATCACTTGACTGCTTTCCAGTTTGATATGAACTATTGTTAAATGGTCTACTATCATCTTTACTATGTTTAATTTGGTTCTCTACGATTTTTCTAGGGTAAGTTCTATATTCTGGTTCTTTACCTTTAGTAGATAATTTCATAGGAAACATTTTTCTTTTTCCTCCAGCATATCCTGAAGTATCCCATTCTTCAGTTTGAATACCTGTACTTGTTATAAATCCAAGTTTAGGATTTTTACTTTTATCAAATGATTTTTTAGCATTAGCACCATTTTGAGCCTTCTTAACTTTTGTTCCTTTCTTAGCTGTCTTAGGAAGAACACCTCTTCCAATTAAGACATCTTTGAATGTGGTTTTACCATCTTTGTTAAGATCGAAAGAACCACCTTTTTTCATCATCTTTGCCATGTGAATTATTTTACAGATTTAAGAATAGTTGTATCAACCTCTCCTCTTGTGTTAAGGGTATCAATTACCTTCGTTGAGTCAACACAAGTAGAATCTACACATGTTGAATCACAATTGGTTTCCTGCGTCTTAGGTGAACCACAAGCTGCAAATACTACAGCAGCGATAAGAATTAACTTCTTCATTTTTTATTTTTTGTTTTAGATTTTAACTTACTACCATTCTTTGCGATGTTAGGCTTCTGTGGCTCCTGATTCATCAATGGCGCTTCTTTTCTTCTCTCAAGCTTTGGTACTCTAGGAGCACCTTTCAAAAGTCCTTTGAGTGTGCGAGTTTCTCTAATGACTGACTTCTCTACACCTGGACCAGATTTACTCTTAATAACAGTTTTGTACATGTTATCAGGGCTGCGAAGAACAGTCTTAGTTTTTGATGTACCATTCTGTGCTTTGACAACACCACCTTTTTTAAGAGTGGAGCCTTTGAATTCTCCTTTCTTCTTAACAAGAGGACCATTAGGAACAGAGTTTCTCATCCTAGGAGCAGATTTAATCATTTTCTTTAGCGTTGCCATATCTTCCAAATGTTATATTGTTTTTTACAATAAGGTCTTTATGTGCTAACTGCCACATCTGACCAGTTTCGTTTATAATCACTGTGTAGATTGTATCAGTTTCGTGACCATAGTCTGTAACTAACCATATGATACCATCTCCTTTAGAAGTTTTAACCTCTACACGATTGGATGGTTCAAAGATTATCATTTTCCTTTACGAGCTTTAGCCATTTTCTTGAATGTCTTAGCCAAGGCTTTTCTCTTGGGAGTGCAAGTGGGTTTGGTCATTGGAGTACAATAACCTTTATGAGCAGGGTTAACTGCTTTCTGTATCCACTTCTTGTCCTTCTTAGCTGTAGCCATGGTTAAGGTTTCTTTTTCTTGATAGCAGACTTTATCGTGTTACGATTAACAGTAACGTTAGTGGTATCACTCGCTCTATACAGATGGGGGGTGATCCTCAGGGCAGGGTATCCACCCTTCTTACCAGCTGCGTAGCCTGATGTGTCTGTAATATTATATACATCTCTACCTCTTTTGGTAGTGATGCCTGTCTGTGCTTTTTTAAGCTTACCACCCTTCTTCATTACAGGTCTTCCTAAAGAATCTATTTTTGGTGCAGTGCTTCGTTGTAGCTTTTGTTTCATATCCTCTTCTCTTCTAGCTCTTGAAACTTGATCCATTTTCTCTATTATACTTGTTGGACCTATTTTCTGTTCTGGCAATCTTTTTGATGCCCAAAAATTCTTTATAGGAAGACCATTCTGAGCCTTCTTAACGCCACCATGTTTCATTTTCCCAAGAGTGCGTTCTTGCACCTTGGTATAAGCACCTTTAGGATCTACCATGCCAGCTTTCTTAATCTTCTTAGTTACACCAGCAGATAAGTTTTTAGATTTGCTAATCTTTGCCATAGTTACTTCTTTTTCATTTTACCACCTGATTTGAAAGTTTGTTTCATAACACCTCTAGCTTTTGGTGCACCTTGGAAAAGACCTTTCAGAGTTCTTCTTTCTACCAGTCTAGTAGTGTCACCAGAAGGACCTACAGTAGTTTTCAACTTGTAAGCGCCACCTGGGCTAGTTTGAACAGTTTTCTTACCTCTGTTCATAGTTGACGAGTTAACAGTTACAGGAGGCATCGTGCCTACCTTCTTACCAGCTTGTGCTTTTTTCATAGTTATTCCTGTTTTACTTTTGGGTTTAGCAGATTTTTTATAAGCGTTTTGACCTTCCCATCTACCCATCTTCTCAACGTTTCTCTCATTAGGATATTCTTTACCACCTTTCAATCCTCTTTCATATCCTCTTCTATAGTTGGCACTATCCAATGATGTAGGAGTAACGTCTTTGTACTGACCTGTCATTTCGTATTGCTCGTTTCTAACCCCCATCTTTAAGTTTTTGTAAGTGGGAGTACTTTTGGAAACAGTCTTTCCTTTCTGAGCCTTTTTAATCGTAGCCATTGTAAATTATTTAAGATGGTTATGCAGATGGGTTGTTGTTCTCTTGATCTTGAGCAGAGAATCCCAAGAAGAACAATCCTGCAGCTTGGCAGAATTGACCAACAAGGTTCAATACACCTGTCTGAGAATTAACCAAAAATGCGCCAATAGCAGCCAATAGACCACCAACTGTTGTTTTCCAACTTTTCATAGTTTTTATTTTTTAGATTTAAAAATTATTCTTCCATCTCTTTCACCATTCCAGACTCTACACCTTTGGCCAATATACCTTCTACAGCCTTGTTAGCTTCACTTGCTATTAGAATTCTAGCAGCCTCTTGTGTATTCAATACAGCCCTTAAAGCATTCAATACAATTCCAAACTCTTGTCCTGACATTACAAATTGATCTTCAGGTGTCCAAGCATACTTCTTATTTGGATCATAAGAGGTTACTGGTTGAATTGTTTCGATTGTTTCTTTTACGTTTTCCATTTTGGTTTTATGGTTTTGGTTTATGAATAAACAAATATATACATTGCTTATTTATCTTCCAAATTTATTTCAAAAACAATCGTCGCTGATGTCTTTATACTTTTAGACATGTTCAATCGTATCTGAAACAAATTGTGGAACTTCAATATCTCCTCAAGAAGCATCTGGTTGTATTTTGGCAACGAGGGCGCTATCCTGAACATATACGAATGTGGGTTCCTTGTTATCTCCATAGAAGAAAGTTCATCTACAGAAGATATGATTCCTTCCAAATGAGCAAAGTATGTTTCCTCATTGTCGTTAATCACCTCTGGGAAAAACTTCCTACTAATTTGCATCAGGACAAGGTTAATAGGTATTTAGTTTTTGCTGCTTCCCCAGACAGACTATCTGCTAGGTTGCATACATCGTGGAAACCATTTTTTTCTCCATAGTCCTTTAAAGAGGATGCAAAAGATAGAAGGTCTGATACGCATTGAATACCTGTACAATTTGTAAGAGGATCTATCTTGTACGCTGTAGGACGTTTACCTGTATAACCCATGATCTTCTCAATCAATCCATCTTTGAAATCATGTACATAATCGTACAATCCTCCAAGTGCCTGGTGTTCAGCATACGATGTTGTCTGCCAGTGAGTTAGATGCAATTGTTCGTGGAAGTATGTAAGCTTTGCTGCTATACTTTCTATTGTCATTTCTCCTCCAGAAGACTTCATCATCTCTTGTGGAAATATTGATTTCATAGCCATGTTACTCTTGGTTTGTAGTCGTCTCTGTAGTTGTCTCTTCCACAGTCTCTACAGTTGTAGTTTCAGTGGTAGTTTCTTCCACAGTTTCAACTGTAGTGGTTGTAGTAGTTGTCCTAGCTTTCTTTGGAGATTGGGTTGTAGTTTCGTTAGTGGTATTGCCACCACCACGAATCTTTGCAATCCATGCTTTTGTTTTAGCTATTATTTCTTGACCCTTTGTCATGTTTATCAGTTTATGGATTATAGGTTGATTCAAATACCAATGTTGGTACACAGCTTCCCACGCTCTGAGCCACTGCAAAAGAAGGATTCAGATTAATATCTGTACCATTTGGAGCAACACTGAATGTTCCAATGTAAGAAGCTTGCATGTTCAATGCTGATACCACTTCTTCGATGGTTGTCCAAACTCCTCCAGGAGCAGTTGCTGAAGATATGTTGAACGTAATTGACAAAGCTGAATCTGTATCGCAGACTATTGTTCCAACAAAGTTTGTAGAAGGAAGAACGTCTGCAGGAGTAGATGTCAATACAGGCGCATTGCAACACTGATATCCCTGAACTTCTGTCCATTTACCAACTTTAGGTTTTTGTTTTCTTAAGATCAATGATCCTGCAACAACTCTTCCACTACCATCGTAGCGAACAAAGGCTTTAAGGTCTCTCTTATTAGTCATAACAATTGTTTTTTAGGGGTTTAATAATTTAAATTATACTTGTTTTTTAATTCCATCATTTTTGTTACATAATAATGAGTGCAATGTTTCTTGCTCTCATCATTGTTGTAAACCTTTTCAAGATGAGGATCTTTAAATGGATCTCCACCTTTGTGATACTTTCCTTTGTAAAACGATGGGACACTTCCCATCATTTCGTTTACGACTCCTGCATTGTGAAAGATTGTACATCTTTCTAATTTTGATATAGAGTCTGTTGCCCATGCAAAATCCAACTCAGGAATCACTTTTGTTTCTTGTCCTCTTAACCACAGGTTCCATAACACAGCCCACATATCAGCACACCATCCTTGGAACCCTTTATCTTCAGTGGCAAAGAACTCTTTATTTACAGAACTGAGATGCATTCTTATATGTAAACAATCCAACGTCACTTTCTGCCAGAACGCAGCGTCTATATTCTTAAGGAGGTATTGTGCTCCTCCTGAATTGTCATTGTTCTGTTCGCAGATTTCTCTACTGATACCAACAAAACTTGCTGTCTCATTAAGAATATCTCTCTCGTTATATAGTTTTAGTTTGTCAGGAATAACATCCCTCACCTTACTATCAAAATATGAAGCGTTTATGTAGCTGTTTGTATCTGAAAGATAACAAATATTATCGTCAATAAACTCTGAAACATCAAATTTTTCTGTGAATTGAGTGTCAGAGTCACAGTAGAAGATTGCTTTTCCTACCATCTCTGGATGCTCTTGGAAATATCTTGTCAGACAATAGGGCCTCAGAACAGGTATGTAGATACCAAGCGCTTTGGTTATTGCATCTTCTTCATCCTTATAGAATACAAATTCTGTTTCAGGATAGAGATCTATTATCTGTTGCCATTTCTCGTTCTTGTTCCTAAAATATGGAATGAATATTAGAACGATAGCTTTGTCTGAGTGTCCAATGTTCCTAAGACTCTCCAACCATAGATGTACTTGCCATGTGTAGTAGTCATCGTCTGGCTGAACACAAATAAATTTCAGCTCCTTCATATATGTAGTTTTGTTGGTTTACGCTCCAAACTTAATGCTTCCTCCATCTGCAGGAGTGTAAGGACTCTCTGTACTATATGTACAGTTGGTATTAATAACTTGAAGTCCATATATTCCCAGATCTGTCAATTGTTCTGTAAGACTTCCTCCTTGTCCAAGTAGTAATCTAGTTGTTCCTTGTGGAACAATAGGAACTGTTGGAACAATTGTTACATCAATATCACCTCCATCAAACACAATCCCTGCCATTAGTCCATCGTAATATGTATTAGGAGCATTTTCAGATCCCATGAACATCTCAGTTGTTGGAATACCAGGAGAAGATATTGTTGTACTTATAACATTAACTCCATCTATCCAAAGTCCTATGTCACCAGTTGTGCTTCCTTGTAATGCTATCCAAACCCAGTTTCCTATATAAGATGTTTGACTCAAATCAAATGTCATTGCTATGTTGCCATTATACCAAACATACAGTATATCGTTTTCAATAGATATTGCTTGATATGCGCTTGGGTATTGTCCAAAGCTAAAGATTCTTGGAAAACCCACACTGTTAGTAGTATTGATCCAACATCCAAAACTGCACTTACTAAAAGGAATATCGAAAAAAGCTTCTTGACCACCAAGATCAACACGCACTGTTGAGTCTATAGTTATTGTAGTTGTACTTGTAGTTGTAGCAGCAATTTGGCCTTTGATAGCATTGAACTCTCTCAACACATCGTATAATGCATTTGCCATTGGGCTCCATCCTATCTGTCTGTTTCTCACTGCCATTACGCTAAAGTTTGTCTTAGTCTAGCCACTTGCTTCAATAGTTCGTAAAGAAGATTCGCTTCTTGACTCTGTCCTATTTGTCTACTTGGAATACCAACGTTTCCTGTAGCAGACGTACCATTAGGCTTTCCAGCACCAACGATTCTGTTGATTTGTTCAACTTCTTTAGCTATCTCCCATATGAGATTGCTCTCTTGAGACCAGCCTATTTGTTTACTTGGTATTGCCATGATACAAATATAATTTATTTTTTAACAATTATCTCCCTTGACCTCTATATTTTTTTGGTCTTGGATTATGTTTATTAAAAGCCTTCTTAGCAGATCCTGATTTACGCTTACCAAACGTAATCTTTCTGAGCTCTGATGATTTTACTTTTGCCATTATGATTCATTTGTTGAAAGTTTACCATTGCTTTTTAAGACCACCTTACGAATGTTTATAGGTTGAACGTTGTAAGCAGGTCTTCTCACTGCAGACAGTCTTGCTTTTGCTATTCTCACTACAGAAACCTTATCTCCTTGGTTACCACCTAGTACATGGTATGCTTGATTGTCTTCTCCTGCATATAGTCCAACATGTCCTCCACCATTCCTTGTGAACACAAGGACATCCCCTAACATAGCTGTCTTACTTTCTACACCAAAGTTTCCCCAATTAGCTGCCCACAGTGGATCTTTAACTGGTTGTCTTCCTGCTCTTTGCATTACAATAGCCATATAAAGACCACACCAAGGAATGCTGTCTGCATTATATACATTGTCAAGCCCTAGTTCTTTAGCCCAACCAAGAATCACTGGGTTGTTCTTTGCACCTATAGCTTCTGTTACACCATAGAGCTCTACAGCTTTGAGTAGATGTCTTGGTGCCCCCTCTTGTCCTAACCACTGATACGCTAATGGCAAATTCATTATTTATTATTTTTCCTAAACGATAGTTTTAAATATCCACTAAGTCCATAGTTTATTTCTTTCCCATTCCACTGAACTCCTGCTCCAATTATCTGGTCTGTCTTGCTCTTATACAAGAGTGATCCATTTATATTTGTCATTTTAGAATACACATTGCTTCCAAACAATGAGTTGTTTGTTGTATAAGGACTGAAGAAAGCTCCACCACCCACATACATCTGTCTTTTCTTCTCCTCAGGAACAGTGATTGTGTTTGTGGTGATTTCTTTTATTACTGGATACTTGAACTTATAGCTAATTGATCTGCTTACTAGAATGTTTTTAGAAATACTATCGAGCACACGTACATATCCTATCGAATCAATACGTATTGAATCTAGTGAGACGTTTGTAGCTAAGTACTTGTCTACCAAGCTAATATACTTCTTCACCATTGCGTCGTAGTTTGTATCAGGAAGATACTCCTTTGTAATCCTATCTACAGGAAATGGAACAGTTTCTGTTATCTGAGGATTGTTGTAGATTGTAGAATCTTTATAGTAGTATACAGTATCTCTAATCACTGTAATAACAGGAGGAGGTGTAGGTGTAGAACCACCACCACAAGTCTCAAACATGATTATCATTAGAATAATCATGATGATTAGTGAGAGAATATTGTTTTTTACAAACTCCATATTACTTTTTTACTGCTGTGTAGATGTTAAGAATATATTGGATTATGATACCTAATCCCATTATTATACCTACTGTCCAGGAAACCTTCTTCTTAAAATCATCCTGATCCTTTTGAGACTTCTCAAGAGATTCTATCTTTGCTTTAAGAGTTTCAATATCTTTAATGAATCCCCCTGTCTTTGTCAAAGGATTGCCAAGAATAGCATCTACCACTTGTGTAAGCTTCGTATCAATAGAATTGATCTTTTCTTCCATATCAGATAGCCTAACTTCCATGCTTTGCAAGTCTATTTCTAGGGTTTTCAATGATGTTTCCATACGTGTCATAAATAAAAAAATTCCCTTCCTTATGCAGGAATAGGGAATATTTAGTTTAAGTTATGCGAATTTAAATGAATCAATTATATTGTCCAAATTTTATTTTGAATCAATTTTCTTTTTTTCTATAGCATCTATGCTATGGTTCTTATCTATCTTCTCTAAGAGAGAATCTAAAAGTATACCAAACATTGTCAATGTGTTTGTCTGCTTGTTTTTTCCTATAACAGAACTTATTGTCTCATCCTCATCGCCAAACTGATGTCCAGTAATGTCTATCAGGAAGAAGTTAAACAGTCTAGCACACACGACATTACCAAGTTGATCTATTCCCAGAGCTATTCTATATAGATATTTTCCTCTTTTAGGATAGAACATAGAGAACACAAACCCAATTGGGAATATAATAATAGATATTAATATGGCTACAATTAACGCTATCATATCTGATCTATAAGAGCTTTACCTAATGTTATATAATTATTCCTTGTTAATGTGTTAACATCTTTTATCTCTGTAATTCCTTTAGCTATAATTTGCCAATAGGCATTAGGTGGAAGATTACCATCTGCGTCAGGACCTATTCCATTAATACCCTCCTGTGTAGCACCTGCTATTATCTGAGGAGTAAGAAGATCATCCATCTCTACATTGATTTTATTAGCCATACCTTCAGGAAGTATGGTTAATATTCTAAACATAGTGATCACTTCATCAGGAGTAGTACTTATTGTAAAGCTAAGATCTAAATCATTGTTTCCAGCAAGTGCTGTTTTAATCCTATTAACTAAAGAAAAATACTGTTCTATAGTACTATTCTTCAGTTGATAGGTTATAAAATAGTAATGACTAGCCTTTAATGTAATGTCTACCATATTAAGCAATATTTATAATTATTTGTCCATGTATTTGTCTTGCAGTGGCATTAGTCCAAGCAGATGCTGTTGATGCTGTTGGATTAAAAGACACTGTAACTCCACCAGCTTGTATAGAACAAACACCAATTGTTTGTGTAGTGTTGTTTAAGTTATGATGTGTTCCATATTGTACACCCCATGCAGTGGCTGCAGATGGAATTGTAAAGCTAGCTGTTGTACCAGTTCCTGTTCCTTCTATTTGGAACTGTACTAATAATGTATTAGTACCAAGTGCTTTGTATTGTAGTTTCTTAGTAGTATATGCTGACCAACCTGTAATTGTACTTGTAGCAGAATAATCCACCCAAGCATTGTCTGTAATCTTTGTTCCTATTTGAGTTTGTATAGAAGACGTTACTCCCTTTACATAAGATAGTTCTGTAAGACTTGGATATGTAGCAGTTGTAAGAGAACCAATTGTACTTGCTCCTGTAAAATAAGCCAGCTCATTAGTTGTTCCTGTTCCTCCTACAGGAGTGTATCCAAGAACAGTTGATATAGAAGCAGTTTTCCACTGTCCAGGACTACCACCAAAATAGTATAAAACATCATTTACAGTGGGACTCTGTGCTTGTACATTATGTAGTTCATCAAGCTCATATCCATTCTGCACTCTTACATACCATCTTCCTGCTGATCCATTACTTGCTGTAGTTACATTACCTAAATATACAAGGTGGTTTGGAGCATATGGTTTAACATTAGTAATGCTTCCTGCAGTTGATCCAAGATATAAAGGATCTCCATCTGCATATGTAGCAGTAGGAAGAATACTTAATCCATCTAATAACCCTTGAGTTATAATAACTCCTTTCTGATTAGCTGCAATAGATGTAGATAAAACAACCCCAACTGTTTGTGCTGATGTAGCATCTCCTACATTATTAGCCAATTTTACAGTCATTCTATCTCCTTGTCCTCCAAAAGCATATACAACCTGACCTTTTGTTATTGTAACAGAGTCATCATTTGTTACATAAGCATACATTGCATTTGGAGAAGTTCCTATTAATTGGAACCCTGCTGTTGTAGAATTGTAAATACACAACATCTCTGATCCATTCCAAATATCACCCCCTATAACAGGACCATCGTTGTTTCTATATAATC
>Ga0315909_10005897_pt1 | contig 13946 bp, 12 predicted proteins | sample LakEriMetagenome_11_FD_203527 | JGI IMG/M metagenome (GOLD analysis project Ga0315909, IMG submission 203527) | Freshwater fungal communities from buoy surface, Lake Erie, Ohio, United States - Buoy 2 MA125 | ecosystem: Environmental > Aquatic > Freshwater > Lake | place: USA: Lake Erie, Ohio...
TGGGTGGGCAAACCAATCTTTGCCACAATGCGATTGATCGCTGGGTTGATACACAAGGTGATCAAGCCGCATTGATCGCCATTACAACTGAGACTCCGGACGCATCCCCCGCAGAAAAAACCTGGACTTATCGCGAGCTCCAACGCGAAGTCGAACGCACAGCTGCCATCATGCAATCGCTGGGAGTAGGTAAGGGTGACATGGTATTGATTTACATGCCCATGATTGCCGAAGCGGTATTTGCCATGCTCGCTTGTGCACGTATGGGAGCTATCCATTCTGTTGTGTTTGGTGGGTTTGCAGCACACAGTTTGGCGACCCGTATTGATGACGCCAAGCCATGCTTGATCGTGTCAGCTGATGCAGGTTCGCGCGTTGGCAAAGTTGTTCCGTACAAGCCTTTATTAGATGAAGCGATACGTCTGGCATCACACAAGCCAGCGCATGTGTTGTTGGTGGATCGCCATCTCTCACCTATGGAACTGGTTGCTGGTCGTGATATTGATTACGCAGAACAGCGTAGTCAATTCATCGATGCAAAGATACCGGTGACTTGGCTTAATTCCGAACACATCTCCTATATTTTGTACACCTCAGGAACGACAGGTAAACCTAAAGGGGTACAACGTGATGTGGGTGGGTATTCTGTTGCGCTGGCTACGTCGATGGATCATATTTTTTGTGGCAAGCCAGGTGAGACGTATTTCTGTACCTCTGATATCGGTTGGGTGGTAGGTCATTCATATATTGTTTATGGACCACTAATCGCTGGTATGGCCACCATACTGTACGAAGGTGTACCGGTTCGACCCGACGCCAGTATCTGGTGGCAGCTCGTTGAAAAGCACAAAGTGGCCCGCATGTTTTCAGCACCTACTGCGGTGCGTGTACTAAAAAAACATCCGTCTGAACTCATGCGCAAGCATGATCTCTCGTCACTCAAAGCCTTGTACCTGGCGGGTGAGCCTTTGGATGAGCCGACGTCGGATTGGATCGCAGGTGAATTAGGTGTACCTATTATTGATAATTACTGGCAAACCGAAACCGGCTGGCCTGTGCTCTCGATTGCCAAAGGTGTAGAAGACAAGCCCACACGCTTGGGCAGCCCGGGCGTGCCCATGCCAGGCTATAGAATGAAATTGTTGAACGAATCTAGCGGTGAGCTTTGCGGTAACAATGAAAAAGGCGTGCTGGTTATTGAAGGCCCGTTACCGCCGGGTTGCATGCAGACTGTCTATGGTGACGATCAACGTTTCGTAAACACCTATTGGTCTAATTTTAGTAACGAGCAGGTGTACTCCACGTTTGATTGGGGCATACGTGATGATGATGGTTACTACTTCATCTTAGGCAGAACGGATGATGTGATTAACGTTGCCGGTCATCGTTTGGGTACGCGTGAGATCGAAGAGAGTATCTCTAGCCATCCGAATGTATCGGAGGTGGCAGTCGTGGGTGTAGAAGACTCGTTAAAAGGGCAGGTTGCTGTTGCCTTCGTGGTACCCAAACATGCTGATACGGCCACTGATCCCAAGGCACGCATGGCACTGGAAGCTGAAGTCTGGGGCTTGGTAGATAAACAGTTAGGGGCAGTAGCGCGACCTGCACGTGTGCACTGCGTAAATTTGCTACCCAAAACACGCTCAGGTAAGTTGTTGCGGCGTTTGATACAGGCGATTTGCGAAGGACGTGATCCAGGCGATATCACCACCATAGAAGATCCGTCATCGCTCGATCAAATACGCTTTGCACTTAAGGGCTGATTAGTCATCTCAATCGCAGGCTAAATCACCTTTCTGCAGACTAATTGACACGTTAGCAAAATTCCGCAAAAATACGACACTAATGTCGTATTTTTGTGGAAAAATCATGCCTAAAATGACTCTGGAAGAGCGGATAGAGATGAGCTTGCGGCGCTCTGCGGCTAAGGTTTTTTTGCGTAAAGATTTCGACAAATTTGGCGGCTATGATCAAGTTGGAAGGGCACTGAGAAGTGCAATCAAAAAGGGTTTACTTGTTAAGGCTGGCTATGGGCTGTATGTCAAAGCCAAGCAAAGCACTCTGACTGGCAAGCCTGTTCCCGTTGTGCCGCTGATTGAAATTGGTTTGGAGGCGCTAACCAAGCTGGGTGTCAATCCTGAGCTGGGAGCTTCCGCGAAAGACTATAGGGATGGCAAGACCACTCAAATGCCCATGTCCACGGTAGTAAATGTGGGTAGTTCCCGGGTTACGCGACGCATAGGTTTTGGTAACAAATCAATTCGGTACGAAGTGTGAAAAAATTACCCGCGGATCTCATCGAAAGGATTTCAGATTTTGAAGCTGAATCGATGTTTTCCTTACCTGGGTTTGCGCTTGAAAAGGACTATTTTGTTTTAGATGCAATTACCCTGATTCAAGCGCTGCCACCATCGCCAGATTTTCGATTTGTTTTTTGTGGGGGGACGTGTTTGTCAAAAGCCTACGGGATTTTGCACCGAATGTCTGAGGACGTTGACTTCAAGCTAGTCCCTACTGCAGCAACAGCCCAGTTACCCAAGGCTGCTTTAAGGCGCAAGCTCAGTATATTTGTCAAAATGGTGATCAGTGCCTTGGAAGCTGGCGGCTTTGGAAAAAATTCTATTACGCGTCGTTCGCAGGATAGTAATAGTTACTCAGGTATCGATGTGGAGTATGAATCGGCTTTTTCCAAACCCTCATCATTACGTCCCCACCTTCTGCTTGAATTCAATCACTCAAACCTGAGAGCTCCTTCAGAATCGCGCAGCGTAGGCTTGCTACTTGATAAGCTAATTTTGGGTTCATATGTATCACCGATTGAAATTGAATGCGTTTCTATGCAAGAGGCCATAGCAGAGAAGCTGGTGTCATTTCCTCGCCGCTTGGCATTCCAACTCCAAAAAGAAACTAACGATAAAGCCTTGAATACTTCTTTGGACTGGGATAAAGCGCTGGTACGTCATCTTTACGACGTGCATCAAATTATTCAGAGTGATCCGGCGGCACTGTCAGATTCTGAATTTTTCGCCCGAATGTTGTCAGATGTCATTGTTAATGACGCGGTTGAATTTCGAAGTCAGCATCCTCAGTTTTTTTCGGCACCGTTGGCTCAATTAACCGATGCGCTTAGTTGGGCAGGTGATAGTAAACATTTAAAGAATCAATACGAGTTTTTTGTAGCAGATATGGTTTATGACTCTCCGGCAAACACACCAAGTTTTGAAGAAGCATTGCATGTTTTTTCAAAAGCACTACTAGCCACGTTGGCTTTAATCAAACCAGAGGATATAGCTAAAGCTGTAGCAACCGCTAGGCCAGTAAATTAGCTCAGAGTAGCAACCACTGGTGTGTGGTCTGAAGGTTGTTCCCATTTTCTGGGCAGCTTGTCTATCTCACAGGCCGTGCAGCGTGCAGCGAGTGGCGCAGATAGCAGAACATGGTCTATGCGCACACCTCGGTTACGCCTGAAAGCCATCTGACGATAATCCCACCAGCTATAACTTTTCTCAGCTTGCGGAAACATTCGGAATGAATCTACCAGAGGCAATGCGCATAGGCGTTTAAACGCGGCACGCTCTTCGTCTGAACACAAGACCTGATCTTTCCAGGCGATGGGATCATGTACATCCTCATCCGCTGGCGCAATGTTGTAGTCACCAAGAATGGCCAGATTGGGATATTTTTGTAATTCAGTTTCCAGCCAGCGTGACAACGCGTCCAGCCAGCTAAGTTTATAGGCGTACTTATCTGTGCCGACGGCTTGACCATTGGGCACATAGGCGCAAATAACGCGTATGCCATCAATCGTGGCACTAATGATGCGTTGTTGTTCATCATCAAACAAGGGATTATTTTTCACTACATCGGTCATGGGCAGACGCGACAGTATGGCCACACCGTTATACGTTTTTTGACCGCTGAAAGCGACGTGGTAGCCCAGTGCTTCTATTTCAGCCTGTGGAAATTTATCGTCCGTCATCTTGGTTTCTTGCAAGCAGAGTACATCGACGGGATTATTTTCCAGCCATTGCACAACCTGCGGCAAACGAACTTTAAGTGAGTTGACGTTCCAGGTGGCGAGTTTCATAAAAAGCGAAGTTGGAGATCAAAACGACTCTGCGGATCGGTGACGAGCAACGATCCGCAGATAAGGGGTTGGTAAGGGATTAGCCTTCAGCGCGGTCTATCAGAAAGGTAGTCAGCATCGGAATGGGTCTGCCAGTCGATCCTTTGGCGCCGCCACTCTTCCAGGCAGTACCTGCAATGTCCAAATGAGCCCAGGTGTATTTGCGGGTGTAGCGCTCAAGGAAACACGCGGCAGTGATGCTGCCGGCGGGTGGTCCACCAATGTTTGCCATGTCTGCGAAATTAGATTTCAACTGTTCGTTGTAGGCTTCTTCGATAGGCATACGCCATGCAGTGTCATGGGAGTATTTGCCGGCTGCAAGTAATTCATCCGCTAAAGCATCATGTGCTTTATCGTGACGAGTAAAGAGCCCCGTATTGTGATGACCCAGCGCTGTGATGCACGCACCGGTGAGTGTAGCGATATCAATCACGCACGCTGGTTTGAAACGCTCGGCATAGGTGAGGGCATCACACAATATTAAGCGCCCTTCAGCATCGGTATTAAGAATTTCTATGGTCTGACCTGACATAGAGGTGACTATGTCGCCGGGGCGAGTGGCGCTACCCGAAGGCATGTTTTCGCAGGCTGGGATGATGCCTATGACGTTCAGAGGTAATTCCATTTCACCCACGGCTTGCATGGTTCCGAGTACAGACGCAGCTCCGCACATATCGTATTTCATCTCATCCATGCCGCCACCGGGCTTGAGTGAAATACCGCCAGTATCGAAAGTAATACCCTTACCAACTAAAACCACAGGCGCATCTTTAGCCTTGCCGCCCTGGTGTTTAAGAATAATAAACTTGGGTGGTTGATCACTACCGTTGGTAACCGACAGAAAGCTACCCATCTTGAGTGCTTCAAGTTGCTTGCGATCGAGTACCTCTACACCTAACCCCACCTCACGAGCGATCTGCTTGGCTGTTGTAGCCAAATACGTCGGAGTACAAATATTCGGTGGCAGATTGCCTAGTGTCTTGGCTAAATCCAAGCCATTGGCGACAGCAACTGCCTGCTTTAAGGTGTGACGTGTGGCCGAATTAGCTTCAGCTACCAGCAGAGTGATTTTGCGAACACCTGTAGGCGTGTCGTCCTTCTTGCTTTTCAAGCTATCAGCACGGAATACGCTCTCTCGCAGGATGGGTATCAATGTTCGTATTGCCCAGTGCGCGTCGCGCCCTTTGACGCAGTCGAGCGGTAGCGCGAGCATGGCATCGCTAGCGCCTAAATGAGAGAACACTCGCGATACTGACTGAATTGCAGAAATGAAATTACGGTCAGATACGGCATCCTCCGCACCCAGACCCACCAACAATACGCGCTTGGCTGCTTCGCCGGCGCGATGAACTAGCAGGGTTGTTCCCGCTTTACCGGTGATATCCCCAGTTTTGACAGCCGTAGTCAATACGCCCTTGAGGTCGAGTGCCTTGGCCGAGGCGCTGAGTTTGCCACCTTCATATATTCCGACCGCTATGCACGATGATTTGTGCTCTGCGATTGCGTTTTTTGTATTAAAAGCTTTTATGCTAAAGTCCATGAGCGCTCCTTTTTATCTAGGTAATTATAGACCCCGAATGATTTTTCAGCGCGCAATACGCCGCGAACTGCTTAATACGGTCGGCGCGGTCTTCACAACACTGTTCACCATCGTCATTACCGTGATGCTTATACGGATACTGGGCGATGCAGCGGGCGGCAGAGTCGCCACTGGCGATGTGGTCGCATTGCTGGGTTTTGCAGCGTTGATTTACCTTCCTGTGATTCTTTCGCTAACGGCCTTTATTTCCGTCTTGTTGGTGGTGGCACGTAGCTATCAAGATTCAGAAATGATAGTGTGGTTTGCGTCGGGTTTATCGCTCATGCGTTGGATACGACCCATCATGTCCATAGGTATGCCCATAGTTTTATTAACGGCATCACTGTCGCTATGGCTAACTCCTTGGGCTAGTCGGCTCTCTGCTGAATATAAAGAGACATTCCGCAATCGCGAAGATATTTCGCGTATATCACCAGGAAAATTTCAAGAATCCGCATCAGGCGATAGAATATTTTTTGTCGAGGGACTTTCGTCCGATACTAGCAAAGTTGAAAATGTCTTTGTAAGTCAGTCCCAAGGTAAAAACAGCAGCGTGGTAGTGGCGCAAGAAGGCTCAGTCATTTTGGACCAACGAGGCGACAAACTACTTGAGCTGCGTAATGGTCATCGATACGATGGCACGCCCGGGTCACCCGATTTTCAGACGATGGATTTTGGTCGCTATGTAATCGTGGTTTCAAGCTCGCAACGCGAATTAACCGACAATAAATCAGCACGCGTTTTATCAACGCGATCGTTAATTGAATCCCCTAATCCTTCTAATATGGCAGAACTACTCTGGCGAGTTTCGTTGCCTGTAATGTGCTTATTGCAGATGTTGTTAGCAATACCCCTAGGTTTTGTTAATCCGCGTCGTGGACGCACACTCAACCTCATGATTGCCTTAGTTCTGGCTGTCTCGTACTTGAATTCAGTGGGCATAGTGCAAGCGGCGGTAGGTCAGGGCAGGCTCTCCTTTACTTCAGCCTGGTGGCCGCTCCATTTATCCGCTTTGCTGGTGATTTCAGTGCTATTTTTCTGGCGTAACAACACGAATAGTCGTTGGCATCCTATGGCTTTACTCATCCTTGGGCGACAGTTATTTGCACTTAAAAGGACAACGACCTGATGAGAGTATTACGCCGCTACTTTACGATTGAAATTTGTCGAGCCGTATTTTTTGTGCTCGTCGCTTTTTTAGCGTTATTTGCCTTTTTTGACATGATGGGCGAGATTCGGTCGGTAGGTCGTGGTGCCTGGCGTATCGAGCATGCATTTATTTACGTCACCTTGGGGCTGCCTGCTTACGCCTATGAGTTGATGCCGATTGTGGCGCTCATAGGTACGATTTATGTCATGGCACAGCTGGCGGCGCGTTCGGAATTTACTGTCATGCGTGCCTCTTCCTTATCTATGGGAAGAGCGATACGTTTAATGTTGCCGGTGTCCATCATGCTAGTGGTGTTGACGTTTGTGATTGGCGAATTCGTCGCACCGCGATGTTCTGATTTTGCAGAAAATTTTAAGCGGCGCATTATGGGCGCAGCTATTTCATCAGAGTTTCGTTCTGGCCTATGGGCCAAGGATGTCATTCGGGGGTCCGATGGAAAGTCCGTGTCAGGCTCGCGATTTTTAAATGCAAAAAAAGTAGAAACAGATGGTGTATTGCGATCTTTAAAGATCTATGAATTTGATCGTGAGATGCAGATGATGGCAATTATTTCTTCCGATGAAGCTCGTTTTGTTGGGGATGGTCGTTGGCAATTAAGTAATGTAGAAGAATTACGTTTTGCGCCCGATCGCTCACCCGTAGGATCACGTCAGCCAGCCATGGTTCTTGGCCGAAAATTTGAGACCACTACGTTACAGTCCGAAATTACCCCCGAAATCATGGCAGTTCTGGTGGCCGAACCTAACAAAATGTCGGCAGTCGATTTGGCTCAGTTTAGTCGGCATTTAGAAGATAACAAACAGCGTAGCGAGCGTTATGAAATCGCTTTGTGGACCAAACTACTCTATCCATTGGCTGTTTTTGTGATGATGGCGTTGGCCCTGCCATTCGCCTACCTGCAAAGTCGCAGCGGCGGAGTCTCGCTCAAAATTTTTATTGGCATCATGATAGGTGTGTCGTTTCATTTGCTGAATAATTTATTTTCCCATGTGGGGTTGCTGAATACCTGGCCGCCGTTGGCTACGGCAGTCACCCCCAGCGCTTGTTTTCTTTTAGCGGCAATATCGGCTCTTTGGTGGGTGGAGCGACACTAATGAATACAAAACAAGCACTCGTATTATTTGCGCACGGCGCCCGCGACCCCCGTTGGGCAATACCATTTGAGCGCTTAGCAGAACGTGCCCGTGCTAAGCGAGCTGATGTAAACGTGTCATTGGCGTTTTTGGAACTTATGGAGCCACGCTTACCGGCAGTAGTGACACAACTGGTGCAGGAGGGTCACAAAAAAATTAGCGTTGTGCCCGTATTTCTTGGTCAGGGTGGTCATGTACTGCGCGATTTGCCGCCTTTGCTAGATGAGCTGCGAGCGACATTTCCAGATATTGAAATCCATCTCTCACATGCGGTCGGAGAAGACGAGTCTGTGCAGGAAAGTATTGCCGATTACTGCTTGCGCACGATTGCAGAATAATCTCTTTTCAGTGGTGTATGGCTTGCTCAGCTGTCCTTAATCCGTGCTCGCAGTGCCTCACCTATCATCACCAGTACAGGTCCTGAACAATCGGGTAATCCCTGCGCCATGTGTATAAGCGTCATACGCATTACTTTTTGATTCGTGCGACTCACATTTTCTATGGCAATGACAGGCGTGTCTGGCGATTTGCCGACGGCAAGTAAACGTTTGGCAGTGGAGATGGCTTCATGTCCACCCATGTATTGAATCAGAGTGTCACAACTCGGCAAGGCAGCTTCATCTGTTTCTCCCTTTGCAGTAGTGGATGTGAAAAACGCGACATTACGCGCTACGCCACGTTTAGTTAAGGGCTGGCATATGGCTGCAGCTGCTGCAAATGCAGTCGTAATGCCCGGCACAATCTCATAGCGGATATCGGCAGATTCCAAAGCGCGGAGTTCTTCATCGGCCCGGCCGAACAACATAGGATCGCCACCTTTTAAACGAACCACACGTTCAAAACGTCTGGCACAAGCGATGAGTTGTTGATTGATGACGGTTTGAGCGGTAGAACGTTGACCACTGCGTTTGCCTACCGATACCAGGTGCGCTTGTGAGCACAGCCCGAGTATTTCAGAAGTCACTAGCGCGTCATGCAGCACGACCTCTGCTTGACCTAGGAGGGCTGCACCGCGAACGGTGATTAAGTCGATTGCACCTGGCCCTGCGCCTATTAGCCAGACCTTGCCAGCGTGCGGTAGAACGGGCCTGGCAAGCAAATCCTGCATGGCGTGGAATTAGTCTAGCCGTATCATGCCAGCGGCCACGGTCTGATGCGAGATTTCATCGATCAGTATGAAGCTGCCGGTGGCGCGTATGTCGTCATACGAGTCAGCGGCTAGAGGTTGCTGAACCGTCAGTCGTATCCGGCCTATACCATTGAGCTTGAGTTCTGTGCCCGCGTCAGCTTGCTGAGTGTTGATGTTTAACAGTGAGTCTATGGCAGTCACTTTGGCAGCGACCTGACGAGTGGTGTGTTTAAGCCAGTATTTTCTGCCAAGGTCCAAAGGTTCTTCCGATAGCCAGCATACATCGGCGCTGAAATTTTTAAGTAAGCTCGCAGGAGCATCGGCGGATACCAGCATATCGCCGCGTGAAATATCTAAATACTCATCGAGCAGCAAGGTAATAGATTTTCCTGCGGAAGCCGTCGGTAGCGAACCATCCAGAGTCAAAATGTCTTTAACCGTTGCACGTTGGCCCGAGGGCTGTACTACCAGCACATCGCCTTTGTGTACCGTGCCAGACTCTATCCGGCCCATGTAGCCGCGAAAGTCATTCGCTTCATGACCATTGTGACGTGCCACCAGCTGCACCGGAAAACGAAATGCCGCTTGGTGCTCATCGTCATAAACGGATAATGATTCAAGTAGCTCTATTAGTGTGGGTCCTGAATACCAAGCCATTTTTTCACTGCGTGTAACAACGTTATCACCCGCAAGCGCAGACAAAGGTATGGGGTGTATGTCTTTTAAACCCAATTGCTCGGCAAATTGCTGATACGACGACACAATGTGGTTATAGACAGTTTGATCGTAATTGATCAGATCCATCTTGTTGACTGCCACAATGACATGCTGTATCTGAAGTAATTTCGCGATAGTCGAATGGCGTTTTGTTTGTATCAGCAATTTGGCTTGACCCTCAGCAGATATATCGACTTTAGATACATCAATCAAGATGATGACTGCATCGGCTGTTGACGCACCTGTCACCATATTACGAGTGTACTGCTCATGACCTGGTGCATCAGCGATAATGAATTTTCGCTTTGGTGTGGCAAAGTAGCGATAGGCCACATCGATAGTGATACCTTGTTCGCGTTCAGCTTCAAGACCATCGGTCAGTAATGACAGATCAACCATGTCACCCACAGTACGCTTGTGACGTGCACGGGAAATAGCATCGAGCTGATCGGCAAAAATACCTTTGCTGTCAAACAGCAGTCTGCCTATCAATGTACTTTTTCCATCATCCACTGACCCGGCCGTAATAAAGCGCAGCATGCCTCTATCGTGCGATTGCGAGTTGCTATGCAGGCTGGTTGTATCCACGACAGCATTCATTAGAAATATCCTTCTTTTTTGCGCTTTTCCATGGACGCCTCAGAGGTCTGATCATCCATGCGGGTTGCGCCACGCTCGGTAATTTGAGTGATGGCTGTTTCCGCAATAATTTGGTTAACAGTTGACGCCGTAGAAGCCACAGGGCATGTACATGAAATATCGCCAACAGTGCGGAAACGCACACTGCGTTTTTCGACTGTTTCACCCTCATGCGCTGGCGTTAGTGGAGTCAGCGGTACCAACAAACCATTGCGCGGAATAACCTCGCGTTCGTGGGCGAAATAAATCGTGGGTAGTTCGAGTTTTTCTCTGGCGATGTATTGCCACACATCGAGCTCAGTCCAGTTAGAGATGGGGAATACACGCATGTTTTCACCGGGGTGCACGCGCGTATTATACAAATCCCATAATTCAGGGCGCTGTGCTTTTGGGTTCCACTGACCAAAGTCGTCGCGAAAAGAAAAAATACGTTCTTTAGCACGCGCTTTTTCTTCATCGCGACGTGCGCCGCCGATACAGGCATCAAATTTATGCTGCGCAATCGTTTCAAGCAGCGTAACTGCTTGCGCTGCGTTACGTGAATCAGTTTGCGGATTACGCAAGCGCACCGTTCCACGCTTAATGGAATCTTCAACTGAGCCTACGATTAATCGCTCGTCGAGTTCAGCTACACGATGATCACGAAAACGAATGACTTCTTCAAAATTGTGGCCAGTATCAATATGAACTAAAGGAAAAGGAAATTTCCCGGGGCGAAATGCTTTTTCAGCGAGTCGTAACAGCACAACCGAATCTTTACCACCCGAAAAGAGCAACGCTGGATTAGTACATTCGGCGGCGACTTCACGCATGATGTGTATAGATTCGGACTCTAGCCAATCTAAATGCCGATTGCTGGCAGCATCAATAAATAATTTTTCGACCGGAGTATTCATGATGTAGGTATCTCGGTAGCAGCAGGTTTAATTCGTATGAGTTTGCCATCAACAATATGCAATCCGCATTCTTTAGTGTCTGGCGATTCCCACCACCAGCGACCAGCACGTATATCTTCGCCGGGCTGTATGGCGCGCGTGCAGGGCTCGCAGCCTATGGACGGGTAACCCTGATCATGCAGGGGATTGTAAGGCACCTGGTTACTATGGATGTAGTGCCAAATCTGCTCTTCTGTCCAGTCCGCTAGCGGATTAAATTTTTGCATGGCGTGTGTTGCATCATCTTCTTGCACAGCCAAGTCGCTGCGCGTACTCGATTGCGCGCGGCGCTGTCCAGTGATCCAGGCTTTGTTACCGGCGAGTGCACGATTGAGTGGCTCCACTTTGCGGATACGGCAGCATTCTTTGCGCATTTCTACGCTGTCATAAAATGCATTGAGACCATTTTCGCTGATATAGGCCTCGATAGCTGCTGGATCAGGTTTGTATTGCGCCAGATCGACACCGTAGTGTGACCGTATAGCGGTAAGCACACCCAATGTTTCGGCATGTAGACGACCAGTTTCTAGCGTGAAAATAGCGATAGCCAGCTTGTTTTTTAAAATGAGATCGGTAAGCACCATATCTTCTGCAGCCAAACTGGATGCAAATACAGCAGGAGCATAGTCCTTAGCGATACGCGTCAGCGTGGCGTGAGTTTCTGCCAGTACTCTATCGTAGTTTGCCGCACTCATAGCGTTTCCTCAGCGGCAGGGCGCGACACTCGGCGAAAGAGAGGGGTTTTTTGATCCCAGGAGGTTTGGTATGTGTCTGAAAAATCAGTTAAGCCTTTAAGCGCATCGTCTATCGATCTGTCGGCACGCGTGGCAAAGGCATTAAAGCCCACACGCTGCATGTAAAACAGTTGATCTCGTAACACATCGCCTATGGCTCGCAGCTCCCCTTCAAAGCCGTATTTGGCCCGTAGCTGATAAGCGATAGAGTAACCACGACCATCTGAAAAACTGGGGAAATCAATCGCAATCAGTGGCAAGGTAGTGACTGCTGCGCCCAAGTCTTCGGCACGTTCATCGCTGGCAAACCATACGCCGATATCATTGCGCGCAGCTAATTGCGTTTGTTGAGTAAACCAGACTTTGAGAGGAACGATCTGTTTACCTGCAGGCACAACAACCGATTCGGGTGCTATGCCTTCGGTTAATTTTAGTACCGTCCAATCGTCGGAGACTATGGCTTTGTCTTTGATAATGTTAGGCATATGCATCCTCGCCAGCGACAAAGGCGGCATGTTTAATCGGTGTGGCGTACACATGATCCTTAAACGGATTGATACCTATACGGTTGACGGTATCAATAAAACGCTCTTCTTCTATACGGTCGCGTACATACACTTCCAACAAGCGGCTGATTACTTCTGGCATTTGTCCGGCGGAAAATGATGGGCCTATGATTTTGCCTATCGCGCTTTGATTGCCTTGTGCGCCACCTATCGATACTTGGTACCACTCTGAACCATCTTTGTCGACACCCAGTATGCCTATCGATCCTACGTGATGGTGACCGCAAGCATTGATGCAGCCAGAAATATTGAGTTCAATTTCACCGATATCGTGCTGAAAATCCAGACTATCAAAACGTTCAGCAATCGCTTGCGCAATCGGAATCGATTTGGCGTTGGCCAGTGAACAGAAATCACCCCCCGGGCAGCAAATGATATCGGTGAGCAGACCAATATTGGGTGTGGCTAAACCATGCGCCTTGAGTTCTTCCCACAACGGCAGCAACTCCGATTGCTTAACATCGGCAAGAACGAGATTTTGTTCATGGGTAACACGCAATTCACCAAAGCTGTAGCGATCAGCTAAATCAGCTATGAAATCGATTTGATCAGCCGTCGCATCGCCGGGCGGTACACCTGTTTTTTTCAATGACACTGAGACAATGGCATAGCCACTCACTTTGTGCGGGCGAACATTACGCAGTACCCAGTTAGAGAAAGGTTTATTTTGTGTGCGTAGTGATTGCAAAGCAGTTTCATCACTAGGAAGATTTTCGTAGGCAGGCGGCGCAAAATAGCTGCTCATGCGGTTGAGTTCTTCGTGAGTGATGGTGCTGGGACTATCTTTGGTAGCTAACCATTCAGCTTCAACCTGACGCGTGAATTCTTCTACACCTAAAGCTTTGAGCAGTATTTTTATGCGGGCTTTGTATTTGTTATCGCGACGTCCGTACTGGTTATACACACGCATGATGGCTTCGGTGTAGGTCAGCAGGTGTTCCCAAGGCAGGAATTCACGAACCACACTGCCTATGATGGGAGTCCGACCTAGCCCACCACCCACCAACACTTGAAAACCTAATTCGCCTGCAGAATTTTTGATGAGATTAAGACCGATATCGTGTACCTGAACAGCAGCGCGATCTTCAGCCGCCGCGTTGACAGCGATTTTGAATTTGCGTGGCAGATATGCAAATTCAGGATGGAGGGTACTCCACTGACGCAAAATTTCTATATACGGCCGTGGGTCGGCTAACTCATCGGCAGCCACGCCGGAA
>Ga0315909_10005898_pt1 | contig 13945 bp, 13 predicted proteins | sample LakEriMetagenome_11_FD_203527 | JGI IMG/M metagenome (GOLD analysis project Ga0315909, IMG submission 203527) | Freshwater fungal communities from buoy surface, Lake Erie, Ohio, United States - Buoy 2 MA125 | ecosystem: Environmental > Aquatic > Freshwater > Lake | place: USA: Lake Erie, Ohio...
ATCGACCTCGGCATGCCGACCCGCACCGTGGAGACCACCTGTGCCTACTGCGGTGTGGGCTGCTCCTTCAAGGCTGAGCTGCGCGGCGACGAGCTCGTGCGCATGGTGCCCTCCAAGAATGGTGGGGCAAATGAAGGCCACTCCTGCGTCAAGGGCCGCTTCGCCTGGGGCTACGCCACCCACACCGATCGCGTCCTCACCCCGCTCGTACGCGAGTCAATCGACCAACCCTGGCGCGAGGCGAGCTGGGAGGAGGCGATCGGCTTCGCTGCCGAGCGCATCCGTGCGATCCAGGATCAGTACGGCGTCGACAGTGTCGGTGGCATCACCTCGTCACGCTGCACCAATGAAGAGGTGTACGTCGTGCAAAAGATGGTGCGCGCGGCCTTCGGCACCAACAACGTCGACACATGTGCTCGGGTGTGCCACTCGCCCACGGGCTACGGACTCAAGCAGACCTTCGGCACCTCGGCAGGCACGCAGGACTTCAAGTCCGTCGCGAAGGCCGACGTCATCATGGTCATCGGGGCCAATCCCACGGATGCGCACCCGGTCTTCGGCTCTCGCATGAAGAAGCGGCTCCGCGAGGGCGCGCGACTCATTGTCGTGGATCCCCGCCGCATCGACCTGGTGCGCTCGCCCCACATCGAGGCCGACTATCACCTGCAGCTGCAGCCCGGCACCAATGTCGCGATCGTCAACGCCATGGGGCACGTGGTCGCGACCGAGGGACTCATTGATCGAGAGTTTGTCGCCGACCGGTGTGATCCGGCGACCTTCGCCGCCTGGGAGGACTTCATCCGGCAGCCGGAGAACTCCCCCGAGGCCGTCGAGGCACTCTCCGGGGTCCCCGCCGAGGAGCTCCGCGCGGCCGCGCGGCTCTTCGCCGCGGGAGCCAACGCCGCTATCTACTACGGCTTGGGCGTCACCGAGCACAGCCAGGGATCGACGATGGTCATGGCCATGGCCAATCTCGCGATGGCGACGGGCAATATCGGTCGCGAAGGCGTGGGCGTCAACCCGCTGCGCGGGCAGAACAATGTCCAGGGCTCGTGCGACATGGGCTCCTTCCCCCACGAGCTTCCGGGCTACCGACACGTCTCCGATGACGCAGTCCGCGAGCAGTTCGAGGTGCTGTGGGGTGCGGAGCTGCGCGGTGATCCCGGTATGCGCATCCCCAACATGCTCGATGCGGCGGTGGTGGGCGAGTTCAAGGCGCTCTTCGTGCAGGGTGAGGACATCGCCCAGTCCGATCCCAACACCCAGCACGTGCAGCGGGCACTGGAGTCCATGGACCTCGTGATCGTCCAGGATCTGTTCCTCAACGAGACGGCCCGTTTCGCTCACGTCTTCCTGCCCGGCACGTCGTTCCTGGAGAAGGACGGCACCTTCACCAATGCCGAGCGCCGCATCAACCGGGTGCGCCCGGTCATGGCGACCAAGACCGGCAAGCAGGAGTGGCAGGTCACGTGCGATCTCAGTGCGGCGCTGGGCTACCCCATGCACTACGACTCATCCAGCGAGATCATGGATGAGATTGCCAGCCTCACCCCGACCTTTGCCGGTGTCTCCTTCGCGCTCCTTGACGAGGTAGGCAGCGTGCAGTGGCCGTGCAATGCCGCTCATCCGCTAGGCACCCCGATCATGCACGTCGAGGGCTTCGTGCGCGGCAAGGGTGCCTTCCAAGTGACCCCCTTCGTGCCCACTGATGAGCGCACGACCCGGCGCTACCCGCTCGTGCTCACCACGGGGCGCGTCCTCAGCCAGTACAACGTCGGTGCCCAGACCCGCCGCACCGCCAATGTCGCCTGGCATGACGAGGACGTCCTCGACATCCACGAAGCCGATGCCGAGGCACGCGGCATTGCCGATGGCACGTGGGTCACGATCGCGAGCCGCGTTGGCACGACGGTCATGCGGGCGAACGTGACCGATCGCGTGCCGCCCGGTGTGGTCTATACGACGTTCCACTTCCCCGGCAGCGGTGCCAATGTGATCACCACGGAGTATTCGGACTGGGCGACCAACTGCCCGGAGTACAAGGTGACTGCGGTGGAGGTCACGCCGACCCTGCGCGGGCCTGAGGCCAGCACCGTCGCGGCGGGCGCGGAATCGGTCCACGCCTAGCCGTGCGTATCGAGACCTTGACCCGGATGTCCGGTCAGATCGCTGCCAATTGCGTCGGGCTCACCGATGAGCAGGCAGTTGCTCGCATGACGGACCACTTGCGCGCCTTTTGGACCCCGGCGATGATCGCCGAGCTCGCGGAGTTCGACGGTGCCCATCCTGGTGACCTGGACCCCCGTGTCACGGCGGCTCTCTCTCGCCTCGAGGGATGAATCCTGGGGAAACTCCCCGCCCGCACGTCCTCCATCCACTTGGATGGGGGCCCACCCCTAAGGAAGGAAGTGCCATGGCTGACGACGACATCGAGGTCGGCGAGTCCATCGAGATCACCGAGCTCGTCGATGACAACGGCAACGTGATCGGCACGGTCGTCGACGACGTCATGGTCGTGACGAGCGAGGACGGGTCGATCGTCGAGGAGACCATCGATGTCTTCGATGCCGATGGCAACCTCGTGGTCGAGGAGGACGTCGTCGATGTTTACGACGCAGACGGCAACCTCGTCGCCGAGGCTGGCGAGATCATCGTCGAGGGCTGAGCGCTACCGGATGGAGACGTAGTACTTCACGAGCGTCTCCTCCACATCCCAGCGGCCGTACCAGCCGCGGGGGAAGATGACGGTGCTTCCTTCGGAAATCTCCGTCACGGTGCCATCGGCATCGGTGACGCGGGCGCGCCCGGCGAGGATGATTACGGATTCCTCGTCCGGGCGGTCCTCCACTGTCCAGCCGCCGGGCGTGCACTGCCACAGGCCGGTCTCGACGTTCTCCCACGTCTTGAGGATGACTCCGCTCGTCATCGGCTCGCCCGAGTCGGCGCCTGGCTTCAGGCCCCAGTCCTCGAGTCGGTCGTGCAGGGACTGCCAGGTCGATGAGACGACGGTGGGATGGGTCACGGTTCCTCCAGGTGGTTGACCTAGATTCTAGTGACTCCGACCGCTAGGTTCCTCCGCATGAGACACCCTCGCATGATGGTCATCGTCAGCCTCGCGGCCGCCGTCCTGCTGGCGGCATGTGGTGGCCAGTCTGCGACGAGCGAGAGCCCCGCTTCGGAGACCGTTCCCACTGCCTTCTCGGATCCCGAGGCCGCCTTCGCGGATCGCGAGGCGAGCGGAGAGGATCTCATCTACGCGTGGTTCGGGGTCCTGGCGCTTGCAGCGCCCAGTGGCGGCAAGGTCGCGACCACTCCTGAGGAAGTGGAAGCGGGTATGGCCATCGTCAGGCCCTACCTAGATCCGGCGTTCACCCTGATGCGCGCAACAGGCCAGCGGTATACGGCGGGCAACTTCGTGCCACTTGATATCGATGACTTTGAGCTGTCGGACTTCGTCGTGACCGAGCCGCGCGATGACCTCCGCGTGATTCGTTTCTTCGTCAAAGAGCCCGGTGCGACTTCGCCGGATGCGGGAGCTGTCATGTCGGACGAGAAAGCTCCAAGGATTGTGGTGGCGCGTTGGGACGAAGGGCTGGGCCATTGGGTGATGGTGAGTTACGCCAATTTCAACAGGGCCATCGCCTCAATTTGCGGGCAAGAACCCATTACCGTCAGCGGTGAAACCCCTAACACGAGTCCGGAAGATGTTGCCTTGGGGACGTCGCTCGTCGAGCAGCACCGTGCCATCACATTGGGCCAGGTCAAGCAGTCCGTGCGTCACTCGGAGGGACAGATTCAACTCGCTGATGGCCAGGGTTGGCCGACGGCCAACGGGGAGCCCATCGAATGGAGTCCGGCATCGGCGTACGAGGCTGACAACATCGGCATCGCCCGCAACGGTGATCTCCTCGTCGCCTCCTTTGACGCGGTGGTGAGGGACATCGTCATGGAGGGGGATGAGTATCGCGACACGGCGTCCCCGCGCCTGCTCACGTATCTGCTCAGCCCGGAGGGGAAGTGGGAGTACATCGCCCTGGCGAATTTCTCGGTGCCCCAGGGCATCCCCGCGGATGTCGACTGCGTTTCGCTGGGCTCCTGAGACCACGCATCTGAGCCGCCTGGCAGGATAGGGCGGCCCGCCTCCGTAGCTCAGTGGTAGAGCAACCGCCTTGTAAGCGGTAGGTCGTCAGTTCAATCCTGACCGGGGGCTCTCATACTTCTCTGCGACGGTAGGAGGTCAGCATGCCCGTGTCGACCATGGCAGAGCAGGGGCCGGTTGGGTCAGGGGCTGCGCGAGGCGTCGCCCTCGGGGGTGGCGGAGAGTGGTTCATCGCGTGGATGCTCGGGTATGCCAACGGCCTCCTCGATGCAGGTGTCGACCTCACCAAGGCTGATGTGACGATCGGCACGAGCGCCGGGGCTTTGGTGGGTGCGGCCATCAAGGGTGGGCGCCTCAAGGAGTTCACAGATGCTCTGCAGCAACTCGGCAACGATCCGTCATCGGCTAACAAGGAGCTCAACATCAGCGCGGGTGCCCCATCACAGGCGCGCGCACGTACGGTTATGGGGCAGACCGACCAGATCACTCTGGAAACGCTGCAGCAGATCGGGCGTGCGGCGATGGCCGCGCACAACGCTCCCGATGACAAGTACATCGGCTCGGTGCAGGAAATCCTTGGGCTCACCGGCTGGCCTGCCGGGCACTACACGACGTCCACCGACTGCTACACCGGCGAGTCACTCATTGCGAGCAGCGACTCGGGCGTGACGATCGCCGAGGCGTGCGCGGCGAGCTCCTCCCTCCCCGGCGTCAACGGGCCAACATGGCTCGGTGATCGCCTGTGCATGGATGGTGGCGTCAGCACGTCGAGCACTCATGCGCAGATGCTCGAGGGTTCGAAATCGGTCCTCATCATCGCAATGTTTGACTTCCTGGCCGATCCGCCGCAGCACGTCAACCCGTCGTTCGGTATCGCGGAGCGCGTCAGCCCGGGCACCGCTGAGCGGGAGGCGGCGTACCTGAGGTCCAAGGGATGCACTGTCCACGTCGCCATTGCCAATCCCGATCCGACCACCGACTTCATGGATGCCGCCACGATCGGTCCCGCCATCGCAGACGGAATTGCGCGCGGGAAGGCGGATGCACCCGCCCTTGCGCCCCTGTGGGGTCAGGCCTGACGATCAGTCGAGCGTGCAGGGCCAGGTGACCGTCGTGCGCGGCTGGGGCACCTCGGGCCCGTCCAGGTAGGTCTCCCACGGCGCGCCCGTCGGGCGGTGGCCTGACGTGGCGAACCAGGCCTCAATCGCTGCGTACGCCGCGGCGACGTCGGAGTAGGCACCGAGGTGCGTCGTCACAGCCGCCGTGCCGCCCGGCAGCGTGACCGTGCGCACGTCTCCGTCGAGGTCCAGGTCGGGCGGGCACGGGAAGCCTGCCTCGACGCGGAACCCACCATCGACCATGTCGTAGCGGGCGAAGGGCTTGCCGTCGACGGCGACCGCCGCACGTGCCAGTGCGCTGAGGACCTGGTCTAAGGCCTGACCCAGGAAGGGCCCGACCTCCTCAACCGTGCAGGTCCCGGAGACGACGGCGGCGTGCTGGGATTCGATCTCAACGGTGTGGATGTCATAGGCCATGTCTCAAGACTACGCCGCGACGCGCGAGCGATGACCGGGGCGTGCGATGGCCAGCGACAGGGCGGCGGCCACGAAAGCGAGGATGCCCGCAAGCCACCAGGCTGTGGCGTAGTCCCCGGCGCTCACGCGGATCCAGCCGGAGACGGCAGCGGCGACGGCAGCTCCCACCATGTGCGAAGCGAATACCCAGCCGAAGACGATCGCGCCGCGATCCACACCGTAGATCTCGCGGCACAGCGTCACCGTGGGCGGCACGGTCGCGACCCAGTCGAGACCGAAGAGCACCATGACGAGCAGGAGGGGTGGCTGGATGTCCGGTCCGATGAGAATCGGAAGCGCGATGAGTGCGACTCCGCGGAGGCCGTAGTAGATCCCCAGCAGGACTCGGGGGTCGAAACGGTCGGTGAGCCATCCGGAGCCCACGGTGCCCACGATGTCGAAGATGCCCACGATGACCAGCAGGCTGGCTGCGGTGGCCGCCGTTACCCCGTGGTCGTGCATGGCGGGCACGAAGTGGCTGCTGATGATCCCGTTGGTCGTCCACCCGCAGATGGCGAAGGTGATGGCGAGCAGCCAGAAGGCGCGTGTCCGGGCGGCCTCGCGAAGGACAGTCAGTGCGCCCACTGCTGCACGCCAGCCGCTTTGCGACGTGTTGGTCTCCACCTCCGGCATCGCGTCGGCGCCGTAGGGTGCCAAGCCGACATCGGAGGGACGATCGCGCATCACTATCGCGACGACAGGGATGAGCGCGGCGCTGAGCATGGCGACCGTGAGCGAGGCGTAGCGCCAACCCTGGTGCTCAATGATCCGGGCAAAGAGTGGCAGGAAGGCCAACTGGCCGGTGGCCCACGCCGCACCGAAGATTCCTACGACCAGGCCTCGGCGTTTGGTGAACCACCGGTTGGCGACGAGCGCGCCGAAGACGAGTGCGGTTGATCCTGTTCCCAGGCCGACGAGCACACCCCAGAGGAAGACGAGCTGCCACGAGGCCGTCATGACCGCGGTGAGGCCGGTGCCGAGCGCGAGCAGGGCGAGCGCGCCGATCGCAATCCGGCGTACGCCGAAGCGCTCCATGAGCGCGGCAGCGAAAGGCGCAGTGACGCCGTAGACGACGAGGTTGACCGAGATCGCGAGCGACGTCATCGTGCGCGACCAGCCGAGATCCTCCTCAATCGGCACGATCATCACGCCCTGCGACGAGCGGAACGCCGCGGACGCGATGAGCACGAGGAAGGTGACCAGGGCCACGAGCCACGGGTACACCCGTTGACGTGACGTCACGGCACCCTCCTCTGACGTCCTGTCGACTTGGCTCGGAGCCCCTCGCGGATCACCCGGCGTGCCACCATAGGGCCATGCAGGGGTTGGCGGCGACAGCCCGGTCCATGGGCCAGGGCCTCGCGGAGGAGTGGGCTCCTGCCGATCTCGTGCGTCTCATGGCTCAGGCGGTCGCCGACTTCGAGGCACTCCCCGATGAGGCCTCCCGCGCGGAGTTCGTCAGCGAGCCCGCACTTATCGGTGACGAAGCATGGGATGCAGCCATCGCTGCCCTCGCGGTCCATCTGTGTCGAATCGGCGGCTTCGAACGCACTCCCGAGTGGACGCGTGCCCGCGAGCGATATAGCTCGCGCATCACGTGGCTCACCCTGCCGCCGGGGAGCACGATGCAGGCGTTCGTCTACCAGCGGACCCCTATCTACTTCAAGGCACGTGGAGTCATGCTCGACGAGGCAAACCTGGTGTCGGTATGACCGAGCTCTTTGGCCGTGAGGACATCGTTGACCTTCTCAACGACCTCGGGCGGCGGCTGGACGACCGCGGACTGCGCTTGGACATCTACGTCGTCGGGGGCACCGCGATGGTCCTGGCATACGACCGCACGCGACTCACGCGCGATATCGACGCGGTATGGGATCGGGTAGATCCCGTCGCCGAGGCCATTGCCGAGATCGCGGAGGAGCGAGGCCTGCCGCGAGACTGGCTCAACGATCGGGTCCGACCGATGCTGCCCCGAGTCTTCGATGAAGGCCAGGTCGAGGTACTCACCGGACCAGGGCTTGCCGTGTCGGTGGCATCGGCAAGGCATCTGATCGCGATGAAGGCGAGGGCAGCGCGGGATGCCCGCGACCTCGATGACCTCGTGCTCCTGTGCGCACGTGAGGCAATCGACGAGGTGACGCAGGTGCTCGCCATCGCCGACGAGGTGTGGGGGCCCGGCATGCTGCGGGAGGAGACCGTCTTCGCTCTCCGCGAAGGCCTGATCGACCGCGGCATGCGCGAGTAGGCCTGCCCTAGAAGAGCCCCACCACAGCGCCGTCGACCAGGTCGATCCGCTCGGCAGCAGGCGCCTTGGGTAGACCGGGCATGGTCATGATGTCGCCGCAGACCACGACCACGAACTCCGCACCGGCCGACAACCGCACCTCGCGCACGTCGAGGCTGTGCCCCGTAGGTGCCCCCCGGAGGGCAGCATCGGTGGAGAACGAGTACTGAGTCTTGGCGATGCACACCGGCAGGTGGCCGTAGCCCATGTCCTGGAGCTCGCGGAGCTGTGTGCGCACCTTGGAGCTCGCGGTCACCTCGTCGGCGCGGTAGACGCGCGTCGCGATCGCCTCGATCTTCTCCCAGAGGCTGGCCTCGTCGGGGTAGACAAAGGTGACCTCGCTGGGCTGCTCGCACAGTTCGACCACTGCGCGGGCGAGATCCTCCGTGCCGGCGCCACCATCGGCCCAATGCGTGGCGAGCACGACCTGGGCGCCCGCGTCGGTGACGAGGCGGCGCAGGAGGTCTACCTCTCCTTGAGTGTCCGAGGTGAAGTTGTTGATGGAGACGATGACGGGTACGCCGTAGACATCCCTGACGTTCTCGATATGTCGGCGGAGGTTGACGATGCCCTTCTCGAGCGCGCCGAGATCCTCGTCGGTGATCGTCTTGAGGTCGGCGCCGCCGTGGTACTTCAGGGCGCGGATGGTCGCCACGATGACCGCGGCTGACGGGCGCAGGCCGGACTTGCGGCACTTGATGTCGATGAACTTCTCCGCACCCAGGTCGGCACCGAAGCCGGCCTCGGTGACGACGTAGTCAGCGAGCTTGAGGGCCGCCTTGGTCGCCACCACGGTGTTGCAGCCGTGCGCGATGTTGGCGAAGGGGCCGCCATGCACGAAGGCGGGGGTGTGCTCGAGCGTCTGCACCAGATTGGGCTGGAAGGCATCCTTGAGGAGCACCGTCATGGCTCCGTCGGCGTCGAGGTCGCGGGCGCGGATCGGCTGCTTGTCGCGGTTGTAGGCGACGATGATGTTGCCCAGACGCTCCTTGAGGTCCTCGAGGGATGTCGCGAGGCAGAAGATCGCCATGACCTCTGACGCCACGACGATGTCGAAGCCGTCCTCGCGGGGGTAGCCGTTGGCAGGACCGCCGAGGCTCACGACGATGTCGCGTAGTGCGCGATCGTTCATGTCCATGACGCGCTTCCACGTGACGCGACGCACGTCGATGCCGAGGGCATTGCCGTGGTGGATGTGGTTGTCCATGAGCGCCGCGAGGAGGTTGTTGGCCAGCCCGATCGCACTGAAGTCACCGGTGAAGTGCAGGTTGATGTCCTCCATCGGCACCACCTGGGCGTAGCCACCGCCTGCGGCGCCGCCCTTCATGCCGAAGACCGGCCCGAGGGAGGGCTCGCGCAGGCAGATCATCGCGTCCTTGCCCATGCGGCGCAGGCCATCGCCGAGGCCGACCGTCGTGGTCGTCTTGCCTTCGCCGGCTGGTGTCGGACTGATGGCGGTCACGAGGATGAGGTGAGAGCCGGGCCGCTCGGGGAGCGAGTCGAGCCAGGCATTGGACACCTTGGCCTTGTAGTGGCCGTAGGGTTCCAGGGCCTCCTGCGGGATGCCGAGGGAGGCGGCCACCTCGGAGATGGGTTCCATCTCCGAGGCCTGAGCGATCTCGATGTCGGACGGCATGACTCTTCCTCTTTCTAGGACATGTTTCTAGGACTTAGCGGCGCGGACTGCTTCGACGAGTGCGGGCACCACGGTGGCCGCATCGCCGATGACGGCGTAGTCGGCGAACGACATGATGGTCGCGTCGGGATCGGTGTTGATGGCGATCATGGTCTTGGCGTTCTTGCATCCCGCGATGTGCTGGGTTGCCCCGCTGATACCGATGGCGATGTAGAGGTCGGGCGCGACCTTGGTGCCGGTCTGGCCCACCTGCTCGGCATGGGGGCGCCAACCGGCGGAGGTGACCACCCGCGAGCAGCCCACGGCGCCGCCGAGCAGGGCGGCGAGTTCCTCGAGTGGGCCGAAGCCGCCCTCGCCGACGCCACGACCGCCGGAGACGACGACCTTGGCCTCGGCAAGGCTCACGCCACCAGTCCCACCGCCCACGCGATCCACGATCCGCACGGCGAGATCGGCGTCGGTGAGCGCGGGTGCGAACTCCACGACGGCAGCGGGCCCCGAGCCGGTGACCGGATCCGCGGCGAAGGAGTGCAGGGCAGTCGACGCGATGAGCATCGGCGCGTGCACGCGTGCGTTCTCCAGGACGTTGCCGGCCCAGCGATTGCGCGTCACGGTGGAGACCCCGTCGCCGAGCGTGATCGCCGTGCAGTCGGCTGCAAAGGGCTCGTCGAGAATCGCCGAGGCATGTGCCAGCACCTCGTTGCCACGCGGTGAGCCGACGGCGAGGACCGCGGCGGGGGAGAGCTGCCGTGCCATCTGAGCCACGGCTCGACCCGTCGCCATGGGGGCGTAGTCGGTGATGCGCGGATCGACGGCGACGTGCGTCGCCGTGACTCCGAACTCGCCGAGCCGGGCTGCCGCGGTGACGGCGTCGGCGCCCACCATGACGGCCTGCACATCGGCGTCCAGGCCGCGTGCGGCTGCGACGGCCTGGAGCGAAAAGTCGTCGAGGACTCCGCGATCGTGATCGACGTAGACGAGGATCATGTGAGCACTCCGATCTCCTTGAGGATCTCTACGAGCTGGGGAGCCGCTTCGGCGCCGGTGCCGAGGACCTTGGCGCTGCTGGTCTCCTGAGGAGGCAGCGCGAGCGTGACTTTCTCGACGCGGGCGGGCCGACCCTCGGCGCTGACCGTGTCGAGTGGCTTCTTGCGTGCCTTGATGCGTCCGGGGACCGAGGGGTAGCGCGGGATGTTGACGCCGTCCTTCACCGCGATGACCGCGGGCAGGGTGACCTCGTAGACCTCGCGCTCGGAGCCGACGACGCGCTCACAGCGGGCGACGCCGCCCTCGACGCTGAGGCCCTTGACGTTGGTCACGATGGGCCAGCCGAGCGCATGGGCGATGCGCACGCCGACCTGGTAGCCCGAGGCGTCAGCCGACTCCGTGCCCACGATGACGGCGTCGAAGTCGGTGGCGTCGGCGCTGATGGCGGAAGCGAGAGCAGCCGCGGTGGCCTGGCCGTCCCAGTCCGATCCATCGGTCTCGAGGAGGACGCCCCGATCGACGCCGACCGCCATGACCTCGCGGATCTGCTCCGCCGACTCCGGCGTGCCGAGGGAGAAGGCCGTGACGGAGCCGTCACCCTCGGCGAGCTGCACGGCCGCCTCGACGGCGCACTCCTCGTGAGGGCTGAGGGTCCAGCCCATGGCACTGCCGCTGGTGTCGATCGCGGTCGCATCGGCCGTGAGCGTCCACCTGCCGGGGGAGAGCGGGATGCGCTTGATGCACACGGCGATGTTCACGACAGGATCCGATCGTTGTTCGGGTCGAAGAGCGCGCCAGATCCGGTGACGGTGACCGGATACTGCTCGCCGAGGTACTCCACGACCAGGTGGGTACCAGCTGCGGAGTACTCCGGGGGCAGGTACGTCATGAGGATGTGCTTGCCGACCGAGGGGCCCGATCCCGCCGACGTGACATAGGAGCGGCGACCGTGCGCATCGGTGATGGGCAGCCCGTCCTTGGTGAGGATCGGCTCGCCGCCCATCATGTAGCGCTTCTCACCGGTCGACGACGTGTGATCGTCGACGGTGAGCAGGCACATCGTGGCGGCGGGTGCTGCCTCGCGATGGCGCAGGTGCGCCTCCTTGCCGATGAAGTCGGCGTCCTTGATCTTCTTCGGGCTCATGCCCGCCTCGACGACGCTGAAGTCGCCCTCGAGCTCGGGCCCGTACGCGCGGTAGCCCTTCTCGAGGCGACCGGTCGTGCCGTAGACGCCGATGCCGACGGGAATGAGTCCGTGGTCCTGGCCCGCAGCCCAAATCGCGTCCCACACGGCCAGGCCGTCGGCCATGGGGACGTAGATCTCCCAGCCGAGGTCACCGACGTAGGAGATTCGCGAGGCGAGCACGGTCTTGCCGGCAATGGTGATCTCCCGGCAGGTGCCGAAGCCAAAGCTCTCGTGGCTCACGTCGGCGTCGGTGACGGCGGAGAGGATCGCGCGGGCATTCGGGCCCCACAGGCCGATGGTGGAGATCGCGTCGGTGAGGTTGGTGAAGGTCGCCCCCTCGGCGGCGTTGTCCTTGAACCACTTGAAGTCGCTCATGCCATGAGCGCCGCCGGTGACGACACGGAAGTGCTCGTCGCCGAGGCGCATCACGGTGAGGTCGGAGCGGAAGCCGCCGTTGGGGGCGAGCACCGGGGTGTAGACGACCTTGCCCACCGCGACGTCCATCTGGCGCATGCAGACGCGCTGCACGGTGGCGAGTGCCCCCGGGCCGGTGATGTCGAAGAGCGCGAAGGCGGTGAGGTCAACCAGGCCGGCCGTCTCGCGCATCTGCAGGTGCTCGGCGTTGATGATCGGTGACCACCAGCGTGACTCCCACTCGGCGGTGCGCGGCATCACGGCATCGCCGTACTTCGCCACGAGACCGGCATTGGACTCGTACCAGAAGGGGCGCTCCCACAGGACGGTCTCGTAGAAGACTGCGCCGAGGTCGGCCTCACGGTCGTAGTAGGGCGACTTGCGCACACCGCGATTGGATGACCACTGCTCGGCGGGATGCACGATGCCGTAGGTCTTATTGAAGCCCTCCGATGCACGGTCCTTGATGTGCTTGGTGGTCGTCTGCTCGGGGTAGAAGCGCGCGATGTCGGAGGCGTGCAGGTCGATCTCGGGCTGGCCGAGCACCATCCACTCGGCCATGGCGCGCCCGACGCCCGGTCCCTCCTTGACCCAGACGGCAGAGGCGGACCACAGGCCCTTGACCTCGGGCGTCTCGCCGAGGATCGGCATGCCGTCGGGAGTGAGCGAGAGGAGCCCGTTGATCGCGTACTTCTCCTGTGCACCCTCGTCACCGACGATCTCGGGCATGAGCTCGAGAGCGTGCTCATCCTGGTCGGCGAAGTCGTCGGGGGTGAAAGGAAACTCCGTGGGCGACAGCGCGGCCTCGGCGTTCGAGGGGATCTCCTCTGCGTCGTAGAGGATCGGGCGGTGGGCGTAGGAGCCGATCTCCAGGCCCGTGCCGTGCTGACGCTCGTACATGTTGGTGTCCATGTCGCGGACGATGGGGTACTCCAGGTCGCCCTTGGCATCGGCGAACATCGCGACAGGGCCGATGTCCTTCATCTGGTGCACCGCCGGGGTGAGGGGGATCTGCGCGCCGGCCATCGCGGCGAGCTGGCGGCTCCAGCAGCCGGTGGCGATCACGACGTAGTCGGCGTCGATGGTGCCCTGGTCGGTGACGACGGACTTGATGTGCCCGTCCTCAACGGTGAGATCCTTGACCTCCACATTGGCGAAGGACTGCAGGGCGCCCATCTCGATGGCCTTCTCGCGCATGAGCGTGCCCGCGCGCAGTGAATCGCAGACACCGACACCCTTGGTGTAGAAGCCGCCGAGGATGACGGTCTCGTCGATAAAGGGCACTATCTCCTTGACCTCATCGGGCGTGAGCAGACTCATGTCCTCGATGCCCCAGGACTTGCCCGAGGTGATGCGACGGGTGAGCTCCTGCATGCGCTCAGGGGTGCGAGCAACCTCGATGCCGCCGGACTCGAAGAACGTGTCGAGCTCGATGTACTGCTTGAGGCTGTCGAGCGTGAGCTGGGCCATCTCCTTGTTGTGATCGACGAGGAAGATGAAGTTAGACGCGTGACCGGTGGAGCCGCCGGGGTTGGGGAGCGGGCCCTTGTCGATCTGCACGATGTCGCGCCAGCCCAGGCGGGCCAGATGGTAGGCCACGGAATTGCCCACGATGCCTGCGCCGATGACGACGCACTTGGCCTTGCTCGGCAGGTTGCTCATCCTTCTTCTTCCTCTCGGGTGTAACTGACAGTGCTCTAGATGGCTCGGCGGACTTCGGTCTCGAAGCCCGTGACGTGGGAGGACATGACCTCGGCGGCGCGCT
>Ga0315909_10005900_pt1 | contig 13945 bp, 18 predicted proteins | sample LakEriMetagenome_11_FD_203527 | JGI IMG/M metagenome (GOLD analysis project Ga0315909, IMG submission 203527) | Freshwater fungal communities from buoy surface, Lake Erie, Ohio, United States - Buoy 2 MA125 | ecosystem: Environmental > Aquatic > Freshwater > Lake | place: USA: Lake Erie, Ohio...
CGCCAAGGTGAACCGCAAGCATGTAACGCTTCTTGGCGGTGAACACACCCTTTGCAGCGATGGCTTCTCGCTTCATCGACATCCGATTGGCGTAGGCATTCATTCGACCCGACAACTGCTCATACCACTTGTTGATCTTCGGGGAGATCACATCGTTGCAGAACTTGTCAACCATCTCGGTGGTCTTCTTTTTGTCCTTCTTGGGGAAAGCCTTGGCAACAAGCGGACCAAGCCTGAGGTACACCGAATCTGTGTCCACGGCAATCACATAGTCCTCGCCCTCCGTGCTGCAAGCCTTGTTGAGGAAACGGTTGAGATTGTCCTCTGCCCAACGAATCGACAACTGCCCCGACACGGTGATCGCTTCTGCCATACTGAGGTTGTAGTAACGGCAGTACTGATTGCCCAAAGCACCGAATGCGCTGTTCAACTGCACCTTACGCACCAACTGGAAGTTATGAAACTTGGACACTTCCTTCTTCTTGGCGGCAACAGTAGCGGGATCAGCCTTGGTTCCCTCGGTCTTGATCCATCCCTTCGCGTCAAGCATGCGCCTCTTGTATTCCTTGCGTTGGGCATACATGGTGTCCATGAGTTCGGGGAGGAAGCCTCGGACATCCCTGCGGTACATCGTGCCGTTCGCAGCCACGCAGATGTTCTTCTGCTTTGCCATGGAGAGGAAGCCCTCCAAAGAGGGATCCTTACCCTCGGTCAGCAACGAGTCCACGGACACGGCAGGAACCCTGTCGCTCATGATGGTCTCGGGGCTGAGGTTGTACTGCATGATCAGGTGAGGATACAGCGAGTCCAAGTCGAAAGAGACCACCCACTCATGTTCACCCACGATGGGAGTCTTGACATATGCACCTTCGAACTGGTTGTCCTTGTCGTTGCCTGTCTTGGGCGGGATGGCGATCTTCTTGGTGCGGAGGTGGTTGTAGATGATGCTGTCCCACATGCGTACCTGTGAGAAGACATCCCCGAAGTTGCTTCTTGCGCTGTACGCAAGTGCCTGTGCGAGTTCGATCAGCCGCAACTTGTCTTCCAACTTGGAAACAAGCACCGTATCCTTGATGTTGTACTCCATGAACCGCTGAAAGTCCTTGCGGTACAGGTCCGTCAGGGTACCGACATCTGAGTAGTCCATCTTCGTCTCGCCCAACTCAACGGACGCGATGTGCTGCAACTTGTATGACTCGGGGGTAATGAAGGTGAACTTCTTGTACAAGTCCATGTAGTCAAGGATGGTGATCCCTGAGAACTCGTACACCATGTTCTTGCGCTCCATGACATAGACCTCGCGGGAGCGGTACTCGCCCCACGGGGACAGTCTCTTGGCAGACTTGGTTCCTAGAACCCGTTCGATGCGGCGGCAAAGATAGGGCATGTCGAACATGTTGACATTCCACCCCGTGACGATGTCACAATCCAACGATTCCCAAACATCCAAGAAGCCGTGGAGCAACTGTGACTCTTCGGAGTAGCGATGGGCAACCACTCCCTCGGGAGCCTTGAAATCGCCCAAGCCAAATGCATGGATCTCCTTGCCCTGCATGATCGTAATTGCATTGACCTTTTCGGATGCCTCCTCGGGGGTGGCAAATCCGTTTTCGCTCTCAACTTCGATGTCGATGTAGGAGATGCGGATCAGGGTTGGGTCGTATTCAAGTTCACCCTCGCTGCCATAGTTCTCAGCGATGAACTGATACTGTGATTCGATATCGCCGTAGACTGTGAAGCCCTCCACATCGGAGTACTTCTTGATGAACTCCCGTGCTTCGAACATGTTTTCAAAGTCAACGGGATCGACCCTGTTCCCGTCGATGGTGTGCCATGAATCAGGCTTTACCTTCTTCGTGGGTACGAACAGGGTTGGTCGAAAGGTAAGGGATTCATGCACACGCTTGCCATGCTTGTCATAGCCGCGATGCAGGAGTCTGCCGCCCTTGGTAACAACATTAGTGTAGAATGGATTCACTCAGATTCCTTGCGGTCAACGGCGAGAATGATGTCTTGGTGAATGATATCACAAGACTCATGACCGCGACCTCTTCCTTTGGTGATGTCCCAAAGAACCTTATCACCAACACGAATGTCCTCGGTGACCTTATCGCCCACCGAAACAACTACGCTCCAAATGTTTGGATTCGTGATCTTCTCTGTATAGATGATCCCTGCGTCAGTCTTCTTTTGCTGACCAAGACCTTCTGTTCGTACAGAAACCCACTTGCCGATTGTCTTCAGTTTACTCATGTGCCCCTCTGTTTAGGATATGGTAGTGTCTTGTTACGGGCTTCGAACTCTCTGCGGAGTTTCTTCGTCTCTGCCTTGGTTGTGGCAAGTACATAAGCATACTTGTGCTTCGATGGCATGTCAATCGAAACCGATTCAGATTGCTTCAACTTGCTATGGGATCTCAGCGCAGCCTCAACCAACGGGGGCACATTTGCCCAAAGCATTCCGCTGTTGTCGCACCATGACTTGTCCCATTGGATTCCCAACTCTTTGGCATACTTCTTGTATGCACTTCGTTGGCGAAAGAAACGATCAGATACGATTCGACCTGTGTATGGGTTGATGTATCTCGTAGTCGTTCCCGATTCATTGCCCAAATAATAGAAGTTGCATGCCTGATAGATGGTACCAATTTCTTTTGCTGTGGGATCGGAATACGCGGTGAACAGCCTGTACTGCGTGTTCTTTACCATCCACCCTATGCTTGACATGAGGAACGATGATGCAAGATTCTTTGGACTCCATGAAATACATGCACCCCTGCTGATCAGGCGTTCGATGTTTTTTGTATCTTCGCCAAGCAACTTGCTGAATGCATTTGGTAGGTTCATGAGAGTCACCCCTGCGAGGATGTCCTTGCCCATAAGACCTTGATCGGGATCGTGATAGTATGCACCAAACCAATGTGTGGTGTACTGTGAGAGATTGCCTAGCCACTCATGCCGTTCGATGAACGCGGTGGCATCCTGACGATCACGCTCCGTGGTCAGCGGTCGGAAATGAAAGTCTGCGGCGGTAAGAGTCTTGATGCGCTCAGGATCGATGCCACTCTCTTGAATGTCCTGTTCAAGATTGTTTACGCGGATATCGTACTGCCAACAATGGTTCTTGTCGTAGTTCTTGGCGCGTTCGATGATGTCTACCGCAGATCGTTTCATTTCTTGCCGATGTATTCATGTGAGTAGCAGAGGCGATGGGCATGCTTCATCTTGTAGCCCTCTTCGTATGTGCTTCTGCCCTTGCTGTAGTCCTCGCGTGTGCGCTCGTTCTTGCTCGTCGGCTTCCACAGGGGAGACCGATTCCTGTACTCGCCCATGCGCGGGTGTGCGGTCTTGGAGAAGTACCGACAGCCCTGACGGACGAAGAGTTCAGCCGTGGCATCAGAGATTCGTACCCCTAGCCCCAAGCCTTGGTAGTCAGGAAGCACCACCGTCCTATGACCACGCCAAGCATTCTTCAGGTTTCCATTGGGGAACGAAAGGGCAGCGGAGAATCCGACAGGAGTTCCGTCCCAAGCAACGATCCAACATCGTGCGCCTTTATTGATGTTTCCGTCGAGATAGTGATGGTGGCGGAACATTGCCCACGCTTCGGGTGAGCAAGGAAGCATCTCCAAAACGATTTCGGGTTGCCTTTCATACCCCCTTGCGGTCAACTTACCGCTGCTCGTATCAAACACCCAATCGGGACGCAGCCATTCGATGATGTCGTAGTGACATGACGCGAACACCAAGCCCTTGATGTTCTTCTGATCGGCATAGCGGCGAATCGAATGGGCACATGACTTGGCGACATTCCTATCTACCACAGATGTGAACTCATCGATCACGGCACCGTCTTGCAGCCGTCTAGCCAAGTCGGCACGGAACTTCTCTCCTGTGGACAGGACATGATATGGACGCATCCATGCGGGAATGGAGTTGAAGCCTACCGCTGACAGCCGCTCACGGGCATCCACGGCGTTGTTGAAGTGCGAACAGACCGCTAGAGAAGGATCCCAATCGATTCGCTGCTCTTCACCAAACTGACGGAGGATGGTTGACTTGCCTGTTCCCGATGGACCTACGATCAACCCGATCCCATACTCCGATGGGAGTGGTGGGAGAGCGGGGGGTGTGAAGGTGCTTGTCCCCGTGAACGGATAGTCAAATGCCGATGACAGTTCCTTGACGGTATCATCGACCTTTACATGACTGATCAGTTCTGTTGATTTGGTAGGCTCATCGAAAAGACTCATGTTTCATGCCACTTCTTAAGGATCCAACTGGAGGAATTCTTCTTGTCCTCGCCGCCGACACCAAACACAAACGATAGGTTGCTGTCTTCAATATCCATCTCGGGGATGTTTTCCTTGGTCCGATCACCCCCGTTTGCAAACACGATGTGTGCATCAGGGTACAACTTTCGCAGGGTGATGATAGCCTGTTTCGCGCTGTTATCATCGTCATTGAAGGCAATGATATCATCAACCATCCACAAAGACGAGACAATAGTTGCCCGTTCGTGAAGAGGCATGAATGGCTTTCCCTTCTTTCGGGTCAGCCATTCATCAGAGTTGAGACCTACAACAAGGCGGTCGCCAAACCCTCGCGCCGCCTTGAAGTATGCGATATGTCCGCTGTGAAGGGGGTCGAACCCCCCTGTCATCAAAACGACCTTCTCCATCACAACTCCTTCTTAATCTTATTCCAGTACTTCGTGGTGTTGTCCCACGCCTTCTTTTCCTTTGCCTTCTTGCTGTGCTGCTTCTTCAGGATGTTGCACCCGCCGTTGTGAATTCGGGCAAGTTGCTCAACAGTCGCATCAACGGGCGCGTATCGCTTGAGATAGGCTCGGACAACCCGCTCGGCGTACTCAGGATTGAAGCAGTCCTTGTACGATCCTCCAAGCGACTTGTCGAAGTCAACTGCATCCTGCCAGTATCCTTGGTGGATCTGATAGATTCCAATCGCAGCACCTCCGTCCCCAACAGCCTTCGGATCGTTCCGCGACTCCACCCGTGCCAACGCAGGAAGCAGTCGGTCGATGTTGTCTGTGAGATCTGCATTAGCAAGTCTGCACGGAAGGAGAAGGCTCGTAAAGAGGATGACCACCAAGAGGATTCGACGGGACATGTTCATGCTTCTGCTCCTTCTTTGACTGAAGGTATGAATAGAAGAGGACTGAGTAGTTGATCAGGTCAAGACAAGTGTCCTCTACAGACTCGTCCTTCACCTCTAGGGTGCCCGATTCAACAAACGATGAGAGGCGGGACATCTTGTCGGTCATGCGGACAAGCATACCCGCTTCGGTACGGCAGATGCCCATGGCTTCACAGCGAGTGAAGTTGGCGAACGGCTCGTCGCCGCCCTTTCCTGCATAGTCGGCGTTCTTCTTCTGCATCAGGGAGAAAGCCTTGTTGCAGAGGGTCTTGTGGTGGGCAAGCAGTTCATCACGATCCATTATTAAGCCTTTCCTGTTGAGCCGAAGCCGCCGCTACGGTCGGTCTTACCCTTAACTTCATCGGCAATCTGCACGATGTTCGTGTAGATTTTCTCGACAATTTCCCCTTGGCAGATGCGGTCTCCATGGGTTATGCGGACATTCACGGTGCTAGTGTTGGTTACTGGCACCATGAGTTGGTGGGTGTAGTCGGAGTCGATAACACCCTCACAGTTCGAAAGCATCAGACCTCCCTTGAGCGCGAGACCTGAGCGCATGTGTAGGCGCACGGAGTAGCCCTCGGGAATGTCTAGGACAAGTTGAGTCGGGAGCAGGGCGCGTTCGTTCGGTCTGATAACGATGGCGGCATCCTTGCTGCCTTGCACATCGTCCACGAACGCGAGAGCCTTGTAGTTGACGCTGTTGGCTCCCCACATGTCAACCTCGCGCTTACCCGCAGGGAGGCACACGCGCACATCGAAACATGCTGAATGTTGGGTTGCGTAAGCGGGAAGGAATGCATCGGGGTGCAACTTGTGGCACCCAAGGGTCACTTGCTTCATGGTGTAGATTTCACTTTGCATTACGAAGATTGTACTACGGGTTTGGCTTCTCGTCAAGGGGTTTCTTGCGAACACCAATCCGATACTTGGGAATCAGTTCCCAATCTTTCTTCTCACCAAATGGAAGGATCTTAAAGTGGGAGATCGGGCATACAGGATCTTTTGTTCCCTCAGGGTTCACGATCTTTACAAGTCCCCATTGCTCCAAGAGATTGACGATTGTGTTGCGCCGAGCCTTGTCAGAGTCGCTGAAGTCATTCGCCAAGCCATCAAGCATAAAGAGTTCTTTGAAGTGGACAATGTAGTACTTGCCCCTCTTATGCAAGATGTGGCAAGACTGATACAGTTTGCGTTCAGTCTTGGACGAGATGCCAATACGAGTAAGCGTCTCTTTCACCTTCAGAAAGTTGTCTGCCGAAGGAAGGGTTACTTCGACTAAGTTGTTCACTATATCTTCTGTGTTCACGGTTCATGCTTTCCATGATTGTTAGTCATGGATTATTTAGCATTAGAACCGCCTTTGCTCTTCAGGAGAGCATCTAATCGCTCCTTAGGCAGTAAACGAATGTATTCAATCGCCCGCTTGCGTCCAACCTTGTAGGCAAGCATAACAGCCTCAAGCAGAGCCTCGCTCTCTTCCTCAGGCTTGATCCACTTGTCGAATCGCTTGCGCTTGCGGATGGAGTTGTAGAGATAGTCATACTGCATACGCTTCTCAGTCAGCGGCATGCAGTTCATCTCGTTGGCATACAGGATCGTATCGGGGCTGAAGGACAGACCGCGATTGACCACGAAAGGAACATAGTCCCGTTCTGCATCGGGACTCATGTCCATCATGTTTCCTGTCTTTTCGTTGATGCTTTTGATGTAGTCGAAAGGGCTGAGTTTGCTCATGTCATTTCCAAGCCTTCAATATCGATATCATCAGACTTCACATTGACGATCAGGCGCATAGGGAGATAGATCCACTTGCGCTTCTTGATGTCATACACGCTGTGAAGATAGAACTGATCATAGGCGTTTGACCCATGATACCTGTCGATCAGGGGTGCTTCAATGTAATCCTTGCCGACAACGCAGATTCGGTGCGAAACCTTTGTCTTGACTCGCTTGCCGTTCATGTCCTCATATTCGATATCCAAGTGATTCGGATAGATCTTTTCAAGCAGAGAATCCAACCATTCGGCAAGCATGACATCGGTCATGCCCGTGATGTCGAAGTAGGTTCCCAAGCCACCGTTGCCGCTTTCATCGCTGTGCTTCTTCGCCACCTTCATGGAGAAGTAGGATTTGCGCTCCCGAAGAAAAGCCTGACGGGCACTTTCACATTCCTTTACGAAATCGGTATATGAATACTTAAGATCAAGCCGCTTGTTGATCTTGGAGACCTTCTCCAGTTCATCGTCCGTGATGACGCTAGACAGGAGCATGATCTTCTCCAAAGGATTCACAACCTCGCTTGCTGTTGTAGATCGAAGACCGTCAAACTCATCCCAAAACTTAGAGTTAACTTCAGAAGTCATAGATGACTTGAACTCATCGATGTAGTCCTGAATGTTGTACCTCTTGCCGATCTCATGGATCGTGATAGACAAGTCGTTGAGGCTGTTTACAACCATCCCGTGCCTCCCTTCGCTACCTGTATTTAGGCTTTGAAGGTGCATTCGGATGCCAAGGCAACGCAACAAGCGGCTAGGTTGATCTCTTGATCGGCGGCAAAGGCTGCACGGTGCTGATACTCCGAAAGGGTGAGAACAGCCTGTGGAATCGCTGATGTTTGCAACTCATCCAACAGGGTCTCATAGATCTTGCGGAACACATGTGCCGTATCCCTGTCTGAATTGTCAACCACCCACTTTCGGATCTCTCCAAAGTTCTTGGTCTTGAGAGCCTTGACAAGAGTCTCGGTGCTGATATCGGACGCGACAAGGATGCCTGTGTCGATAGAGCCTGAGACAGCGTATCGCTGAATCTCGTTCAGCACCCTGCGAAAATCGGGGAAGTGCTGAATGATGAGTTCCGCTAACACACGCTCGTCATATTCGATCTTCTCTGTATCCAAGATCATTTTTGTGCGCGAGAGGAACTGCTTCGCCATCTTCGGCTTCTCCTTCGCGGGGATCTTGAAGTCGATGCATGTGCAGCGGCTGTGCAGCGGCTCAATGATCCGATGCTTGAAGTTGCATGTGAGTATGAAGCGACAGTTCTTGGCGAACTCTTCGATGAAGCCACGAAGAGCGGGTTGCGTTGACTGTGGATTCAGATAGTCAGCCTCATCTAGAATGACTACCTTGATACCACCGCCCAAAGAAACAGCGGATGCGAACTGCCGAATGCGAGTCCGAAGCGTGTCGATGCCACCGTCTTCGGATGCATTGATGAACAGCACATCGCGTCCCAACTCATCGCAGAGGGCGCGGGCTACGGTTGTCTTTCCACAACCCGCGCCCCCTGACAGGATCATGTTGGGAATGTCGCCCAACTTCACGATGTCCGTGAAGGTGTCGGCAAGTGCCTCGGGTAATACACATTCCGCGACCGTCTTTGGACGGTACTTCTCTACTAGTAGGTCGTTCATGTATTATCCCTTGGAGGTGGTGCTGTCGGATTCCATCGCTACCCAATAGTTGACAGGTACCGTTGCTCCGCTGAACTTCGCAACACGCTTCTCCGCGAGATATACGGTGTAGTCACCATGAATCATCTTCAGGTTCTCCACCTTGAACCAAAACTTGAACGAGAGGTCGTTGGGATTCTCGCCCACAGTCAGACTCCAACTGTGTGCCGTGGGATCCTTCTTGTCACAGACGCGGATGCAGATGCCATCGTCACAAGACTCCACGCACATGTCGGGTGCCTGAAGAACCGAAGCCGCCTTGAGAATGGATACCAAGTCGGCACCACTCAGGTCAAACGAGACGAACTCCTTTGGCATGTTGATCTTCTTGTCAGCCTTGGTCAGCAACTGAGGGTCGCTGTAGAAGTACTTGACCGAAGCCTTCGAACCCGTCGAACTCACCGTGACGAAGTTCTCGTTGAACTCAAACTCGGCATCCTTGAACAGGCTCACCGTAGACAGGAACTTTGCCATGTCCCAAATGCCGAACTCCGTATCGAACTCCTCGGCAACCGTTGCCTCAGCAAGGATGGTCATGGACGGCGAGACGGTAGTGATTGTCTTGCCCTGCTTCACATGCAGATTGCTGTTGATGGAAGCGAAGTTCTTGAGAATGTTGATGGTGTCGGAAGAGATCTTGATCTTGTTCATAGTCGCGCTCATTGTGTAGAAGCCTCCTTGGCTCAGGTCGTTTGGGTAATCATACTGTGTGTATGGTCGAAGTCAAGTGGGGAAGAGAGATAGTTGTCCCGATTCTTTGAGATCGTTGATGATCGTTTGGACAGGCACGATGTACAGAAGGTTTGCCATCCGATTGAGACGAACAACGATGCCAATACATTTACCAGTATGAATGTCGTAAACACCACCGCCACTCAGACCACCTGTTCCGTTGTTCGTGATGACAAAATGCTTGTCCTTGTTCCACGGAACGGCTCTATTTCGGTGTGCTACGATTCCTTCAGTCACCGTGTTGTCCTCGCCCATCGGTGAACCCGCTGCATATACCCCGTCTCCAACCCGTGGGGGCAAGGGCATGAAGGTAGTTCCACCCCTGATGCACCGAGTGTCCCCCACGGGCCGAAGGATCGCCCAATCAGATTCGGTTTCGTATGCAACGACATCAGCGGTGAATATCTCTTTTACATCATCATTATCAGGGTCAGTCTGAGAGACAAGATAGAGTCCCTTTCCATCGCCAATCACATGCGCTGCTGTCAGGATGAAGAGTTGTCCATCCTTCGTATACGCAACACCCGATCCAACTGAAATTGTTCCGTCCACACAGGCATGTATCTCAACGGTACTACGAAGCACCTGTTCAGCGATAGTCTCTTTTGTATCCTGTGTTGATGATATTGAGGGCGAATTGATGGCGACTCCCATCAGAAGAATCGCGGCAACTGCGAAACCGAACAGCCTGTTTCCCATAGCACACCTCCTCAGAGGGGTGACTCGCCCAAAGGTTATTTATCATTATGTAATGTCATCGCGGACAAGAAATCTCGGAAATGACCCTAAGGGGATTCGAACCCCTGTTATCTCCGTGAAAGGGAGGTGTCCTAGACCAACTAGACGATAGGGCCAAAGAAAGGGGGGAGGGGACTACGCCCACTCCCCCCAAAGCGCAAAGGTGTTTCCCTTTGCTTAACGCTTAGAGGAGGACTTTTCCTTGAGTTCGTAGAAGTCTTCCTTCATCTCGCTGAGGTCACGCCACACGGCGGCAAGATCCTTTTCAGAATCATTCTTGCGCTTCTCTTCAAGCGTGTCGATGTGCGTGTACAGATCCTCAAGTTGACGCTGATTGCTTGCGCGGCGTTCCTCTTCTTCTGCCTCCTTGAGAACCTTCTTCACACGATCATTCGCATCCATGATGCACATTCCTGCCTGATTCACGATGAGACCCATCGCAATCCACAGCAGGGCATTTGCGCCACCCTGATACGCCTGATACGCACCGAAGCCGACAGCGACAAGACCCGTAAGAACAAACAGCCCACCGAAGTCAACCTGTTCGAACCACGACTTGCTCGTACTGCCGCTGTAATACCGATTCATTCTCACAATGCTCATATCAAATCTCCTTGGTGTCTGTGACACCTTCTTGGGTTCAAGATCATGGGAGATGCTAACAGGTCTCCCATTCATGTCAAGCAAAATCAAAGGCTTCATATGACTGTCAGAGAGCAATATGCTCTGTTTGGAGTTCCACGGTAGTAGCCGAAGATAAGAAGGTGTCTCTTGTTCTGCTTGCCGCCGCGAACGATTGTTCCGTACTTTATGATTCGCTGACCCATCGTCCGCTGCCAACTGTTGCTAGCAGCAAAGGCTGTGATTGCGCTTCTCATAGATGTATCGATGGTTCCCTTGAAGAAGTACCCCTTGGTGGAGCCGCCCCATACATTCGACTCCTTCATGAGTTCTACAAGTTGAAGAATTTCCTTGTAGCCTTTGCTATCAGCCTTGCCGTTCTTCCCCAACTTGGTCGCAAGCAACGCCTTCATCTCGCCCGTGGGGGCGCATGTGCGTGTGCGACACGCAGTCACACGGGCGTTGTTGCGAAGTGATTTAGCCACCGCTCTTCTTCTTCTTGATCAGCGTGATCTTTCTCTTGACATCAGGACGCTTCATGAACTCCTCAACATCAGCAAGTGCCTGTAGTTTGAAGGCAATGTACATGTTGGAGGAGAACTTGCCCTTTACATCACCAAGCATCGCTACCAGTTTTACCGATTCAACTACTCCAATGTACTCGGCAAGACGCATCGCATCCCGCTGAATGTCCCTCTTCAGGGTGGACACCTTCATGGTTCCATACCCGATCAAGTGAACCACAGGATCATTTACATCATCGCTGAAATCCAAACTCTTGGCATTGATACCATTTATGGGCAGGAAATAAGAAGGAGTGTCCTGCTCGTTAAGCATGTTGCGAATGTCGTTCACAAGTGGATTGTTGAATGGGTCTTTCATATCCACTATTTAGTCCCAACTGCTATCAGGATTCTGCTCGGAAAGAATCTCATACTCCATGCGGGTCGCACAGTCTTCGCAGAGAGTCTTGATCCAAGAGCCGTTCTTGCGCTTGCAGAGGGTTCCAAGGGTGCCGCAGATCTCACACACGCTGCCCGACAGGTTCTCTGTCATGTCTACGAGACCGCGAATCCTATCGTTTCCACCCCCATAGTAGAAGCGGAGAGTGCCGAACTTCTCCTTCATCTGAAGGATCTGAAATGGAGTGTCCCCCTGCGCGAGGGAGGGATCGCGTTCGATCTCGCGGTCGATGGCTGCGGCTAGGTTCTCAATCAGACCATCCCATCCGTACCCGAACTCCCAATAAACAGTTCCGACAGATCGTTGTGGATCATCGACTTTGGTGCCGCTCCCGAAGACTCGGGGGTAACGGGCTTCGATGTCTTCTCTTCGCTTTTCCTGCGTGTATACGAGGTCTCCGCAAAGTTTGTTGACGGCTTCAACGACTCGGGAGTCTGAAGAGCCGTTTCGACTTCCTCCCCCTCCTCCTGCTTGAACCTCACCGCCCTGTAGTTGGTCTTCGACGCGCTCTTCTTGTGTATCTCGTTCAGCCATTTTGTATCCTTTTCTGCATCTGATTCGCTTGCGTAAACACAGACAACACAACCATGGTCTATTAGATAGCCATGATCGTCATTTCCATGAAAGACCCTTACTGCCCATTGCTTTGCTTTTGCCACTTCTTCACCTCTTTGTATGCCTTCTCGTTGTATTCTACGGAGATCAGCACGGCAGCGTAACCATCATGCCCTGAATCGATTGGCTGAATGGCAGCGATTGTACCAAGGTGATAGAACTGCTCACCAATCATGAGGAAAGGCCCACCTTCGAAGTCATACATGTCATGACCCCCGCGAGTAAAGCATGCCTTGCCCATCACCTTGTAGACACCGCGCTCGACATCGGTCGGCTTGATAGTGCGAATGTCCCCGTAGCGACTTCGGACATCGAATTCAAAGTGCTGCCAATTTGATTTGGTGTTCATAGCGTTTAGTATACCTCAGGAAAAGAGGCGTGTCAAGTGGGAGCGGAGGGATTCGAACCCCCGTAGACAATGTCAGCAGATTTACAGTCTGCCCTCGTTGGCCGCTTGAGTACACTCCCGAAAGCCACCTATCGGATTTGAACCGATGACCTGTTCATTACAAGTGAACTGCACTACCGCTGTGCTAAGGTGGCGTATTCCCTCGTATGGATTCGAACCATAACTAGAAGAATCAAAATCTCCTGTGCTACCGTTACACAACAAGGGAACTGGTTCGGAAGGATTCGAACCTTCAACCGTCCCGTTAACAGCGGGATGCACTACCGTTGTGCTACGAACCATCAAGGGTGTCTGACGGGACTTGAACCCGCAACGGGGAGAATCACAATCTCCTGCACTACCAATTGTGCTACAGTCACCGTAAGCGTAGTGAGGGTCTTGAACCCCTTCTCAATCGCTGCTTGCAAGTCAACGATCCTATCCAACCTAGTGTCGGGCTACGCGAAAAGCGAACGATGGGATTCGAACCCACGACCATCGGTTTGGAAAACCGAGACTCTACCGCTGAGTTACATTCGCGTGAATGGAGTCGGGGGGAATCGAACCCCCGTGTTGACATGCTTTCCGTGGTGCCTACTACGCCAATAGCCTTCACTTGTTCAGATCCGCCGCTGAAGGCGACTTAGCGGATCAGAGTGGGACTCTTTGTTCTCGGCTTCCTTCGGCGTTCCCGTTCCCGAAAGCCCAACCGCTGATTTGCTCCTTACACCCTAGCGGTGTCGTAGTGCTTGGAGGTCACGCTGCGAGAGCGTAACGGCGAGTCTGCTTGTTGGCAGTTTTGGTTTCCATACGCTTTTAAGAGCCTAGCATGGTTCCTCTTGGCGCATCACTCATCAGTCTTCATGCAATCGATGCCTGATCGACCCCTTATGAACTTGTCAAGACATGTAGTCTAGCACACATCTTGGTTCTTGTCAACCTCACTTTAGGCGAAGTAGATACTTTGTTTTGTTCAGGTCGCCTACCATCTCGTCGCGGATGTTGAGAAGATCCGTGTCCTCGGGCTTGAGCATGGCAGGAACATCCTTGGTCATGTACGCAATAGTTTTGTCGATGAATTCGACACAACCCGCGTTGTCCTTGTAGTTGACCACGGTCAGTTTGTAATCGTTCTTGGCAGTAGGAACGCCATAACGCCCTGAGAAAGTCTCAACGAACTCATCGATGTTGCTACCCAGGGAATCATAGAGACCTCCCAAAGCCTGATGTTCGGCGTAAGACTTGGTTTGCCAATGGAAGACTCGGATTTGA
>Ga0315909_10005902_pt1 | contig 13938 bp, 22 predicted proteins | sample LakEriMetagenome_11_FD_203527 | JGI IMG/M metagenome (GOLD analysis project Ga0315909, IMG submission 203527) | Freshwater fungal communities from buoy surface, Lake Erie, Ohio, United States - Buoy 2 MA125 | ecosystem: Environmental > Aquatic > Freshwater > Lake | place: USA: Lake Erie, Ohio...
TCGGAGCCGTAACCAAAAAACAGGTTATGAAACAGACCAGCAAGGTTAAGCCTCCTTTGAGTGCTGCTGGTGCTGCTAAAAAACGTAAGCAAACCGCAATGAAAATTGGTGGTATGGCTGCTACTGCTGTCGGTGCTGTTGCCGATATGGTTAACACTAAAAGACGTTTGACAGGTAAGTCTTACTTAGGAAACAAAAAAAGACCATAATGGCTATTAAGAAAACTCCCGGACCAATTATGCAGAAAGTTCGTTCTCGTGTAACACGGACTAAAGCAGAAGTAAAAGCGGCAACAGCCGGTGCTGCTACAGCAGCAAAGAAAGCAGTATCTGGTGTCAAAAACGCTGCTGCAGCTATAAGAGATACTCGCCAAATAAAAGTAGCAGCAAAGAAAGCAGGAAAAAAAGATAACACTCTTTCTTACAATGTAGCTGAAGCATTTTCAGCAGGTAAAGGTAAGGTTCCCTCACTTTTCCGACCTAATGCTTCTGTTGGTCGTGCACGAATAAAAAGTGCAAGATCAAAAAAGTCAGGACCAACTGTATATAAAGATGGTCAACAGTATGAATTGAGTCGCAATAGAAGAACAGCAATTAATGAGCTGATTAGTATGCGAACTGACAAAGGTGCTGAAAAATCAACTCCAAGAGAACTTAGACAAAAAGCCAAAAGTGATTTGAGAGAAATCAAATCTAAACCTAAGACTATGGAGGAAATGCGTAAGCAGAACAGAAAAAAATCCAAACAAGCATCCAAGTGTATTCCTGGAGGCAGAGGAAATAACTTGTGCCTTCCACAAGGACGTAATAACGAAGGGGGATTCTAAATAACACAATAAGTAAATAAAACTATGATGTATACCAACAAACCGGTTAAGCCTACAGGAATGAAGGTTAAGCCAAAAGATGCAATGAAGGCAAAAGCAAAATTTGCTAAATTGAAAGCTACTGGAAAAACAACAGGCAGCATTGGACCAAAAATGAAAAAAGACACTCCGAAAGCCAAAGGCGGTATGAAAAAAAACCTCCCAGCCCTTCCAGGTAGTAAAGGTGGGTTAACCAAAGGACCAAATCGCCTTAATAAAGGAAAAGGCATTGTAAAACGTCCTGTAAATGCTGGTGGTCTACGCAGCGAAGGGGGATTCTAAAATCAAAATAAATAAATACAACTATGATGACTCCAAAAAATCCAAAGATGCCTACAGGAATGAAGGTATCTTTAAAAGATGCAGCGAAGGCAAAAGCAAGATTTGCTAAAGCGAAAGCTATGGGAAAAACCACTGGTCCTCCAAAATCTGCCGCACCAAGCAAGCCTAGTGCACTAAAACCATTGCCAAAGAAAAAAGGCACTCCAACTGGTAAAACGGTAAATTTACCAAAGAAAAAAGGCAAACCTTCATCAATAAATCTTTATTAAATGAAACAACCAAAACCAAAATCTACTTCTAAGGCTGCACCAAAAAGTGCATTTATAGCATATATGGATAATGCGAAATACCCAAAGCCAAAAGGAATAAAGACTAGGATGGGTTTGACAAAAACAGTAACTGCAAAAATCAAAAAAAAGTAATGATTCAACAAACTGATTCCACAGCCGATGGGCTTACGATTTTGACTGGGGCCTCCGCTTTAATTTCTATAGCAACTGCTTGGCAACCTGTAGTAGCTGTAGCCGTTGGGCTAATCGGCTGTGTATCAGGCGTTATGGCAATTATCTACTACTATAAAAAGATAAAAGAATGAGCACCCCAAAAGTTAAAACTAACCCCTTACCCATCTCCTTCGATGATTTCAAAAAGAATCCAGTTGCAGGTGTGGCTTTTTGTATGCTGCTGGCTGTTAGCTATCTGTACTATGACGGTAAGACGAGTTATCTTGATCAGATTGAAAAATCTAACAAGAAGATTGATGCCCTTGAAATCAAGGTGGATAAAATGGGAGCGGCTCTAAAGAAATCAGATTCTGCTCTATCTGCGGCCATAACAGAACTGCGGATTATCAACACAGTTAAAAAATTGTGAGAACGCTCATTATTGCATTTTGCGTATTTTTATTATTGATTGAAATTTCATTTCCTGTAGGAGCAGTTACTACTCCTCCTGTAGATGAGATTGAAATGATGATGGCGAAAATCCAAAGGAATTTGAGTTTGGCCTCAGAGGTAACCAAAGTTGCTCAAACCAAAAGTGCAGCACTTGTTGCACAAAAGCAAGAGGAAAAAGCCGAACTGAAAGAAGCTGTTATAGTTGCTGAAGCCAAAACAGAGCAGGTAGTAAAAGCAATGGAGGTGATTGAACAAAAGGTTGAATTCTACCAAGTTAAAATGATTGGTAGTGGTGTTGACACCTCTTATCAAGAAGTTAGTTTCGGAGGCCCAATATACGAGGCTTACTTGAACTACGTTGAAGAAGGCGGTAAAGAAGAGTTTGATTATTTCAGAATGTATATATGGCAGCAAAAGTAAAATCAAGTAAAGAGGCTACCAAGTGGAAGCCAAAGGCATCCATCAAAAGACCGGGTGTTGTTTCTAAAAAGAAGAGTTCTTCTTTAAAGACTAGTAAGAACTACGTTAAAAAATACAGAGGTCAAGGATGAAAGATGCTTGTTACACTAAGGTCAAAGCTAAGTACGCTGTATTCCCTTCTGCAAGGGCATCACAAGCAATTGCCAAGTGTAGAAAATCATCTGGAAACGTAAAAAAGACAAAGGCGGGCTCAGATCTAAAAAGATGGGGAGCGGAGAAGTGGGTAGACACCAAGAGCGGAAAAGCTTGCGGTGCTGGAGGAAAGAACGAGTATTGCCGTCCGTCAAAAAGAGTATCGTCTAAGACCCCAGTAACCAAATCAGAATTAAGTCCATCTAAATTGGCTGCAAAGAAAGCAGAGAAATCAAGAGTTGGTATGGGCAGAAGAGTTACTAACATCAAAAAGAAATGATTAGTGGATTCCTATTTGGGTTATTATTTGTTACCTTTACAATAGGAATCTCCTATGTCATTGGAGAAATAATTGAAAAACGAGATGCCCAAGAACACAATCGTAGGAAAAAGTAAAAAGCCCGGAAGCAACAAAGCAACTGGTAGGGATTACACTACCCAAAAGGCATTCAATAAGCGACCTGATCAGGTTGCAAAACGTGTTGAACTTAATGCTGAGGCACGCAAGAGAAAAATTTATGGCAAGCGTCATTCTAGTGGTGTTGACTTAAGTCACACAAAGTCAGGTAGTATGGTGCTTGAGAAGCGTGCTACCAACCGTGCTCGTAACGGTAAGAACGGAAAAACAACCAAAAAATAATTTGCTTTAGGTTTGGGCTCAGATTATATTTGTAGCCCTTATGAAAAATTTAATAGCAAGAGCACACGGAACAGCCAAAGAAAAAGGCTTTTGGGACACAGAGAGAAATGTGTCCGAAATGTTAATGCTTGTAGTATCTGAATTGGCAGAAGCACAAGAAGCATTGCGTAAAAATCAGTATGCTGAAAAAGCAGTTGCTGATGGTTTGATGCACGACATTCAGTTGCAATACACCGATGAGGAATTCCAAATGAACAGAGGTATTTGGAAGTCTTTATTTGAAGAGAAAATCAAGTCAACTTTCGAAGATGAAATCGCAGACGTAGCCATTCGTTTGTTTGATTTGTGTGGAGGTATGAACATCGACCTTGAGAAGCATATCGAATTGAAAATGAAGTATAATTCTATGCGTGGTTACAAACACGGAAAGGCATTTTGATATGGAAATCAATCACGAAATACTATCGGACATCGTTGTTTGGTCTAAGTACGCCAAATACGATGAGCCTGTTCAAAGAAGAGAAATTTGGAACGAAATTGCAGATCGCAATATGCAGATGCACATTCGTAAATTTCCTCATTTAGAAAAACAAATTAGACAAGCCTATACATTCGTTTATGATAAAAAAATCCTCCCCTCGATGCGTTCCCTTCAATTTGCTGGTAAGCCTATTGAAGTTAATAACGCTCGTCTTTTTAACTGTAGTTACCTTCATATTGACGATTATAGGGCTTTTAGTGAGACTATGTTCCTTTTGCTTTCAGGTACTGGAGTGGGTTATAGTGTTAGCCATAACCATATTGCTAAGTTGCCTGCCATTTCTAGAGCTACGAAAAAGAGAAGGTATCTCATTCCTGACAATATTGAAGGCTGGGCTGATGCAGTTAAAGTTTTGGTCAAATCCTATTTTGGACTCAGCAACTGGAAGCCTAATTTCGATTTTAGATCGATACGAGCAAAAGGCGAAAGACTAATCACATCAGGTGGTGTTGCTCCTGGTCCCGAACCATTGCGTATCTGTTTGGCTCAGATTGAAGCCATTTTTGAACGCAAACAAGATGGAGAACAACTATCATCATTGGAGTGCCACGATATCCTATGTCACATTGCAAACGCAGTTTTGGCTGGTGGTATCCGTAGGTCAGCAATGATTGCCTTGTTTGATCACGATGATGAAGAGATGTTGACCTGCAAATTTGGTGAGTGGTACATAGCCAACCCACAACGTGGACGTGCTAACAATAGTGCTAAATTGCTCCGTGGTAAAATCACAAAGAATGAATTCTTAGATTTGTGGAAGAAGGTTGAGATAAGCAACTCAGGTGAGCCTGGTTTCTTCTTTACCAATGACTTGGAACTTGGCACCAATCCTTGTGCTGAGATTTCTTTGAACTCATTCCAATTCTGTAATCTAGTGGAGATTAATGCATCTGATTTGAAAGATCAGCACGATTTCGAAGAGAGAACGGCTGCTGCTGCCTTTATTGGAACATTGCAGGCATCTTACACCGATTTTCATTATCTGAGACCCCAATGGAAAGAAGTAACCGAAAGAGAAGCCTTATTGGGAATCGGAATGACTGGTATTGCATCGGGCAAAGTTCTTGATTTAGATATGCCAGAAGCTGCTGAGATGGCTTACAGAACCAACAAAGTTGTCGCTAAAGAAATTGGAATCAATCCTTCTGCTCGTATTACTACAATCAAGCCATCAGGAACTTCATCAATCGTATTGGGATGCTCATCTGGTGTTCACGCTTGGCACTCAGAGTACTACATTCGTAGAATGAAAGTGGGCAAGAGCGAAGCACTCTACACCTATTTGGCAATCAATCACCCGGAACTATTGGAAGATAGTTTGTCTACTGCTACTGAGGCTTATGTGTGTGTTCCAATCGCTGCACCTAAAGGAGCGATTACTAGGCACTCAGAAAGTGCAATTCAGTTCTTGGAAAGGGTGAAGTTGCTCCACGAGAAATGGATCAAACCTGGCCACGTTTATGGCGAGAATACGCACAATGTATCAGCGAGCGTAACTATGAAACCAAATGAATGGGGAATCGTTGGAGGATGGCTGTGGGAAAACCAAAATCACTACAATGGTTTGTCGTTTATGCCACAGGATTTGGGTTCATATAAGCAGACTCCTTTTGAGGATATTGATGAGGCCACCTACCTTGAATTATCTAAGGTTGTGAGCAAGATAAATGTCGCAAATATTGTAGAAATTAGCGACAATACAAGCCTACTAGGAGAGGCCGCTTGTGCTGGTGGTGCTTGTGAAATTTCATAAGTAAATGTCCACTTTTTTGCTAAAAAAACAGGACAAATTCGGAAAATTTCCGACTATTGTAACAAATTTTTACTATATTTGTTTCGGTTTTCATGCTTTGATTTAGTGAAGTTAGTTTAGTTTAGTAGTAAGGGTTGTACTAAAGTGCAACTCTTACTTTTTAAAGCCCACCGAAAACAATTGACTCGTGTTAGCTGGAGGCAACTCAAATCGGCTAACGGCCCTGAAAAATGGGCGAAATGTTTCTTGGTCTCCGAACTCGTAAAGGAGAAAACTTGAAATGGTTATTATTTTTGTATTAGTAATAAACTAATAAACAAAGAATTAATCGGTGGGCTTTTATTGTTTATAGTAAGGATGTAGGTATAAACCTTACCTTTGTACTATGAAATATAGATTCATCGCAACCCTAATTACCGTAATGTGCATTGCGATAATTTCCTGTGGGACTCCGAAGAAAAGATACGATCGACTGATACGCAAATATCCGTATTTAATCGAAACTGATACAGTAATCGTAAAGGATACCATAATCAAAGAAACCAAGGTGCCGGTTCCTGAGTACAAAGACTCATTCATAATCTCACATGATACCATCATTGAGACCGAAAAACTAATCATCGAGAGGCGAGGTGATTTCTTCGGGGTAACAATCAAACCCGACACCATAACCTTCAGAGATACAATACCCTACGAGGTGAAAGTTCCGGGAAGAATTCACACCGAAAAAATTATCAATTGGTGGTATCTATTCGTGGCCTTCCTTATTGGAATGGTTATTGCGTATAGATTTAAATCTTGAGATTCAATCAAAAATCATTCGATGACAACGATGCCATAGGTAAGGAATTGCTTATGGCTTTTTTGCGTTCAAAGGGTCACAATATTTCGGAGAATAGTGACAAATATGCAGTAGATCTTGTCTCCGATAAGAATGGCAAAAGCTACTATTGGGAGGTCGAAATGAAATCCCAAAGACCGTGGACCAATAGAGAAGACTTCCCTTTCCTATCCGTTTCATTCCTGAGCCGAAAGGAAAAGTGGAAAGAGCAACACTTCTGGTATGTCATCATCTGCAAGGAAACAAAGGCTGCGATATTCTGCAACTCGGATATTATATTTAACGAAAATTATAAACAAAAATTATATATTAAAACAAACGATCGTACAGGTTTGGATAATTTTTATCGAGTGCCAAAAGAATTATGTATATTTGTGCCACCAGAAGAATTTGTAGATGAAAGATAACGTAAACCCCTCGCACTATAAACAAGGTAGAGTTGAATGTATCGATGCTATCGAAGCAGCAACGGTCCACAAAAAAGGCTTAGATGCCGTTTGTACCGCCAATGTAATTAAGTATATCTGGAGATGTGAGCAGAAGGGTGGTGTAGAGGATTTGAAGAAAGCCCAGTGGTATCTGAACAGAATGATTGCTCAGTACGCTGAAGAGCCACCAAAAGAATTCGTACATCCTAATGCGGTGTACGCTGAAGAATACAAAGACGATCAGATATCGTCATCATTTAGCAAGTTGTGAAAATATATTGGACATATAGCCGTACAGATTTAAGGGCCTGCGACATAGCCAAGCACGAGCAGGAAAAGGTTAGATTGTCCAATGAGAAATATCATGTTGGTGGGCTCAACAGAATAACCCCTTTATTCACACATTGCATATGTCCACAAGGCAATCTTTATACATTGAACTATTGCCCAGGAAACGAAATTCACTTGGCGTTAATCGGTGGTTTGAATAACGATAATAACTATATGAATACAGCCACGAGTCAACAATTGTTGACTTTAGGTAATGTATGTAGATTTTATCTATCTTTGGGGGAAGTAATAGAAGAGGGGGACTTTTCAAACTTTGATTTAAAATTATGGCTAAGGGCAATAAACAAATAATTGAGAAAGAAGTCGTTGAACTTCAGAAGTTAATTTCTTGGTGTGACTACTACACAGCAGTAGGAAACCCAATCGAAGCAAACAAAGCACAAAAAGAAATTGAAGACCAAAAACGTAAAATCGCAGAGCTTAGAGAATCTCTCGGAGTACCTAAGGGAAAATAATATTTCAGAGGCTGAAGCAATAGAAAGACTACAGGTTCAATCGTTTGATCCTGCAAAAGACTTTTATTCGACTTTGGTTTCTGCATCCAAACAATTGATGCAAAAGGTAAGAGATGAGATGCTCGACTTGGACGATCCTTATCAAAAGGGTTTGTTCCAACTACTCCAAGCAGGAGATAAAATCAACAAGAGTTTGAAACTTGCGAAACTAGAAGCCTACCCCGAAGACAACAATGTCGAAGAAGAAGGTGGCTTTCTTGATCGTATATCACAAAGAAGATGAAGGCAAGCAAATTTGAATATGACAAATGGTATCCTAAATATGGTCTGAACCCCAACGCAACACCGAAAGAGAAAGAGCTTTGGTGGGGCAAGGAGAAAGAATATTGGGTTGAAGGTCGTTTCGATTTGGTTGGGGCTCACTACTATGCACTAACACAAAGTTTCGTAAAAGACGCCAGAGGTTACAAAAAAAGACCGATTTGGCGAGATATAGATGACTTAATCTATAACGGATATGTAGAGGCTAGAAGGACTAACCACGATTTGTTTATCACAAAAAGACGTGAGGTCGGTCTGTCGTTTATCTTCGGGGGAATTATTCCTATGTGGATTGCAATGACCAACCCAGGATCTACCTCGCTCATTACATCAGCAGATAAAAAACGTCTTGAGGCTTTATTCAAAGACAAATTGCGTGTGGTATACGATGAGTTCGATGAGTATGCAAAGCCCGGCATTGTATCTACCCGACAGGAAGGTTACTTACACTTGGGTCGCAGAGATAACAAGACAGGTAAGGTAACAGGCTTGGATTCCCAAATCATCACCAAGGAGACCGTAGATACACCTACAGCATTCGAGGCATATCGTGCGATGCACATTTTTATTGACGAGTGTATGCTCCATCCCAAGGCTGACAAGGTTTACAAATCGGCACAGGCGAGTACCAAATCAGGCTTCGTAAAGGTGGCCCCAATTGTCATCGGGGGAAGTGCCGGGGAAGCCACATCAATTGGCCAGAAGTTAGCCAAAACTTTGTGGGAAAATGCCGAAGCATTGAAGATTCTTACCCTCTTTCTCCCTGGTAATCAAGGGATTATGGAGGCTCCCGAATTAGACATAAATGGTAAGGAAACTGGCAACATTCTAAACTTTTGTCCTAATGGTCACAGCGATGAGAAGGCGGCAACCGATTGGATTATGCAGACCAGGGACATACTTGATAAGTTGGAGGACAAGTCCTATCTAAACTCATTCATCAAGCAGTACCCATTGGAAATCAATGAGGTGTTTTCTGTTAGCGGACACGGTGCATTCCCTAAGCACATTATGACCAAGTTGGACAACCAAGAGAGAATTATCCTTAGTTCACGTCCTCCTATTGATCGTTCGGAATTGCATTGTAATTACGATGGTGTAATCAGCAAGCGTCCGAATATCAACAGTCTTATGCACTTCTTAGAAGAACCCCAAGAGGGGCATACTTACATAGGTGGCATTGACCCGATTCCTTTCAACTCAAAGAATATGGGAGATGGTTCTAAGCAGGCTTTGGTAATTAAAGATATCGATACCAATCGCTATGTTGCTCACTATGCGGAAAGGGACTCAGATCCTGATGTTATTGTGAACAATATGATGCTTATGCAACAATACTACAACAATGCCATAGCAATGATTGAGATAAACCGTGGTGGTGTTGTGAAGCAGAAGTATAAGGACGCAGGTAAACTACATCTCCTAGCAAAGAAACCTATCTTTCTTGGAAAGGGATTCTTCAAGGACGATGACTCTGTTGGCTACTACAAGAACGATACCACAGCAGAACGAGGCAATACTTACATAATCGATTACCTCAATGCTCATTGTGACGATATCTGGTTTATCGATATGATAACGGATTTAAAAAACTATCTAATAGACAACACGGATTTGGCAGATGCTATGGTGGCCTGTGAAATTATGCATAAGAACATAATCAAGAAGTCAAAGCAGCAAGAACCACAAAAGACTCTAGCCAAGGAGATTCCAATTTTGAAATTTGTAAACGGTAGGTATGTGCGTGAATGGGTAAAGGTTAGGGTATAGGATAGTTTATTTTGATTCGTTCTAAATAAGCAAAAATTATATCTATAGTCTCCTCGCTCATTTTTCTATTCTCTATCTTCATAGGGACCTTTACCTTTCTGGTTCTGTATTGTATTACCAAGAAACCATTCTTAGGGTTGGTTGTAAATTTAGATTTGATCGTGGGGACTACTACATCCGCACGGTCATTAATCTTTGGACCAAAAATTAGTTTCCTATAAGGCAGGTGATCGCTTATGGCCAGCAATATCACCCTTAAGTCTATCCCATAGTGAGGGATATTGATTCTCATAATAGAGTCAGTTGTTTCGGCTGAATCAATTCTATTAGTTTCCTGCATTCGTTTTCAAAAAAGCCGTAGTTCAGATTGCTCTTATCAAATTCATCCTTGCGATTGAATGGGTAAGTCTGATATCCTTCACACAAATGATGCTCACGACCATCCTTGTTAATCTTCAAAGATACACCGCCTCTATGTACCGGCAGGAAACGATATATTTTGCCGAAATCTAGTCTCCTTTCTTCGTTACCATCAAGGTAAACAAACTCAACGTGCCAGCCTTTGGTAGCCTTGTAGCGACCGCAGAAGTCAAGAATGTTGTCGTGTTTGCGTAGGGTCTCAGCAATCGGAGTCCCATTCACAAAGTACTCACGAACAGCTAGAGGTACAACCATATAAGAGTTATCCTTATGCCAATCCTTTTTGGTTTCAAATGCACCCTTCTCTTTGATTTTACCATCCTCACGCACAGCGATGTAGTTGTTCACATCCCGAATCACCATAGATGCATAATCTGCATATTCCAATGTCAACTTGGTCTCTTGCTCCCATTTTTCACAAATGGCTATGATTTGCCCCTGGTTTTTACGAGGTACGCTCACTGTTACGCCATCCGTGTTTACCTGAAGCAACTCGGCACCAGCGGCAACCAATCGCTCAACCAACATCGAGATAAACAACTGACCATTGACCGTGATGGCGTAGAATACAAACGGATCGTAGAAGCAAGACACATCTGATCCTGTCTTACCGAACATACCATTCAATGCCAACTTCAATGCATCGCTAGTCAATTGGTCCTTCTCACTCTGTGCCTTGACCCTTTCTTGGAAGATGTCAGAGTATACCTTAACAAAAACATCTTGTCTCATCTGACGAGGGTGTAACTTATTCTGAATGAAAAGGTTTGGGTAGTACGACTTCACATCGATGTCAAGTATGTTGTACGTTTTGCTTGACTTGTATACTCCGGGAGCAACACATCCGTGAATACCACCAACCCCATAATCCAATCGCATCCCACCAAATCTCACAGAGAAACTGAAACTCTTCTTCTGCTGTGCGATTCTCTGAACCCTGATGTTGTTGTCTTCGAATTTCTCCAGTAGTTCGTTGGTAGTTTTGCGAGTATCCAATTCCTCGACAAACTTCTTTAGGAATGTAGATGAAGATGTGGTCTCGTTCATCAGGGTCAAAAGTTTATTGAACTGAGGCGATTCAAATTTCACATTGGGCAAAATGATTTTCTTCAGAGGTACATCTGCTCGCTTACCCCGAATCTCAGTCAATTGGCGAATGGGTATCTGCATAGCCTGAGAAAGGTATTTCAAAAAGATTGACTCACCGATAACTACGTCACTCTTGTTTAGCACTTTAAGGTTGTATTTCTTACCGATTTTCTTACGAAGTTCAACTTTATCGTGGCATAGGTCATAAAAGTAGGCTGTGAATTCTACATCGTTTTTGTTGTAACCGATGACTTTTTCCAAATTGATGTGATCGATTGATGTGGTGTGATCAAACGGCATATCCATTACGTTATCCCATCCGCAAGAAACCTGCAAGGCTTTCAAGGAAGTAGAACGAGATTTGTTATCGTAGTGGTTCAGCAGATACAAATCCAATTGAGTAATTTCTTGTGGGATATAAGTACGTTTCTCCTGTGAAATTATCTTTTGGGCATACCCATAGATTTGCGTTGCTGTAGTCAACTCCTCCATCATAATGGCACGGATAATGGGCCAGTCAAAATGGATATTGTTGAAGCCTACCATACCGGCTTTCTTTTCTTCTAGACCCTTCAGGTAAACTTTGAAGGCTTCTAAGTCTGAACCCAAATTACCATCTCCAATCACAAAGATGTCTAGTTCTTTGGTTTGATGGTTAAGTCCTGTATAGGTAAAGCAATTTTTAAATGTCTCGATGTCGTATATGATTATCATACAATTTATAAGTTAAGTCTACAATTAAATTTTCTTTGTCTTCTCTATTAACCCTAAGGAAATAAAAGTTCTTTATCTTTTCCCAACCCTCTGAAACAATAGGAATCTTCTGCCCTTTGTAATCAAAATGCTGGTGCTTGAGTGTTTTAAAAATTTGTGGGTTCAGGTTGAATTCCAAAACCTTTTCCCCACGCATTAGGTGAGCTGAACAAATCTTGTTCATCAAGTTCAATATCATTTTTTATCTGTAATAAATTTTTGAAAAAACCATCTTCTGAATACTGACCAGAGTCACGATCAAACTCGTATTCAATCCTTCCTAACTTACCTCTGAAGTGCCACTTGATTTTTTGTATGTGCACTTCCACAGGATCTTTTTGACCATTTTGAAACGAACGATGAACTGCCAAGCCCCAATCAGGCACGTTAAAGAAATGATGAGAGCCAGATATATCATACAAACGAGGCACGTTATACCCAGCGGATGTCTTGTCCATCTTTCGAGGATGGGCAACCAATACGACCAATACATTGTTTTTTACTGCGAATTTCTTAAGGGTCCTGAGCAAACCACCAATTCTTTCATTGGAGTTTTCTTCGTTGCTATCTTGTTCAATATAGTTAAAGGGGTCAAGGCACAAGCAATCAATACCGTGTCGTTTGACAAGCATTTCCGCTAGGCGTAATAGATTTGTTAACTTGTAGTCCTCCAAGGTTTCGACATTGTAGAACCAAAAGTGTTTCTCCAAAACTTTCACGGAGTGTTCTATCTCTAACGAATTCATCTGAGCCAAGCCTTTGCCAAGTAATTGCTCAGTCATACGAGTAATCTTTAGTGGGGCAATATTCTCTGGTGAGAATACACCGAACTTCCAATTCTTTAGGAACGCCAAACGCACAAAGATATAGTCAAGCCAAGTACTCTTACCTGATCCTGGTATACCTGTAACAACACCCAACTCACCACGATTCCAACTGATATGCTCATCGGTATCAGGCATACCCACCAAAGAGCCAATGGGGTAACCATCCTTGTGATAAGATTGAATCGTAGAGAGGTAGTCAGCAGGCGAGGATATCTCGGCAACTGGCAATGCCTTGGCCTCTTCAAATAGTCGAGTGATAAAGTCTTGTCCATAACGCTTCAGGCAATCGTTAGCATCTTTCTCGTTCTCAGGGAACTCAATAATGCGGATGTCGTGACCACCAAATCTGCGTGCGATGTCCTCTTGTAACTTCCTACCCGGCTCATCATTGTCAGTAGCAAGGTAGATTACTTTGTCTGAAAATAAATCATAAGTAGCATCCAGCCAATCGAGATTGTTATTATTTCTAGAAGCACCGTTAGGTACAGAAATTGCAACGAGGTCAGATTGGTGCCACACCATCGTTTCTTCTTCACCTTCGCATACAATAACATAACTGCTATTTTTGATAGCATCAATGTTGTACGGAATTTTTCGAGCGTCTTTGACCATCTTGAACTTCTTGTCAGCGGTCTTGAATTTGATATTGATGAGTTCTCCATCTAAGTGATAATTAAAGCATATGACACGGTGTTCCTTTTGGTCCTGGGGCATCCATTCCCTACCCTCAGTAACACCAAAACTATCTATTGTAGATTGTGTAATCTTTCGTTTTTCAAAGTATTCGTATATACCCTGTGTTTCAATGGGCTTCCTTGGTTCGGGTCTCACATATTGATTGACAGAACCACTCCATCCACAATGATGGCATTTCCATACACCGGTATCAATGTTGACACCAAGGGACGGATCACTCTTTTTCTTTCTGCTCTGGGCACACTTGGGGCAGATTGTTTTAACCTCCCCACTCCATCTATCCCGGAGATCGATACCCAATTTAACTAATTTGTCTGCGTTCATATTCTAACGCTACTTTGTTTATTGTTGCTCATTGTTTTATCTTTTTCCATAAGTTCTTTAAGTTCTTTTTTTCT
>Ga0315909_10005903_pt1 | contig 13934 bp, 11 predicted proteins | sample LakEriMetagenome_11_FD_203527 | JGI IMG/M metagenome (GOLD analysis project Ga0315909, IMG submission 203527) | Freshwater fungal communities from buoy surface, Lake Erie, Ohio, United States - Buoy 2 MA125 | ecosystem: Environmental > Aquatic > Freshwater > Lake | place: USA: Lake Erie, Ohio...
ACCGGAACCGCGATTTAACATGTGTGTAGCAAAGGTATGACGAAGAATATGGGGGCTTTTTTTATCTAAATTTGTTACTAAACCTAGATAAAGATTAATTTTTCGATACACAAAAGTTGGATACATTTTAGTGCCATTTTTAAGAATAAATAAAGTTTTTGTATCGCCGATACATTTTTTTTTCTCCATACGATAAGCGGTGATTTTTTTACTCAATTCTGCAGCAATTGGGATAATTCGTTCTTTGTTGCGCTTTCCTAAAACTTTTATGGTCTGATCCGTTACATCCTGTTCTTTTAGTTCAATTAATTCATTTAAACGAATTCCAGTTTGGTAAAAAACTTCAAACATCAATTCATTTCTAAGTCCTTCAAAATCTTTCTCAAATAAAGGAATTAATTTACTCGGTTCTAATTCTGATTCTTTTGCAAAAACAGGCAAGCGTTTTTCACTTTTTGGTCCACGAATTTTTTGCATAGGATTGAGTTGGATTCGACCTTCTTTTCTCAGCCATTTAAAAAATGTTCGCAGAGTAGCAATCTTTCGATTCACAGACTTATTTGTTAGCCCATCATCAATTTGAGCAACAATCCACGATCTAATTCCTGAAGATGTAAGACTTTCAAATTGATTTAAGGAAGTAATATCTGAGAATACGGCAAATTGTTTTAGGTCGTTTTCATAGGCAATCACAGTGTGATTGGAATAACGTTTTTCGAAGGTAATATAATCTAGAAAAAGTTGATACATAAAAAAAGGAGCCTAAGCTCCTTTATAACGTTATATAACCTGAAATGTTACATTTCAGCAGACTGCATTCTTTGTTTGTAAGCAGCACGTATTACTTGTTGACGGCGAGAGATTGAAGGCTTTTCAAATTCCTTACGCTTTCTCAATTCCTTCATGACATTTGTTTTTTCGTACTTCTTCTTGTACTTCTTTAGTGCTCTATCAATATTTTCACCTTCTTTAATCGGAATAATCAACATACTTTATAAACTTTTAATTTTTACTTGGGGTGGCAAATATACTACTATTTTAAATTAAATACAATTCTTATTTTAAAATTTCTCGTGAAATAACAATTTTTTGAATTTCTGAGGTTCCTTCTCCGATTGTCATGAGTTTTGCATCGCGTAAAAACTTCTCTGCAGGATATTCTTTTGTATAGCCGTAAGCTCCCATTATTTGTACTGCTTCATTGCCGCATTTTACAGCAACTTCAGATGCATAGTACTTTGCAAATGCCCCTTCTTTGCTCAATGGCAAATTATTATTTTTCCGATATGCCGCCTGAAAAGTCAATAATTCAGCTGCTCTAACTTCTGTTGCCATGTCTGCCAATTTAAAACCAATTGCTTGAAATTGTCCAATTGCTTGTCCAAATTGCTCTCTTTCTTTTGAATACTGCAAAGACGCTTCGTAAGCACCACGAGCAATGCCACAGCTTAATGAAGCAATAGAAATACGGCCGCCGTCAAGAACTTGCATTGCTTGTTTGAAGCCAATTCCCACTTCACCAATTACATTTTCTTCAGGAATGCGAACATTGTCAAAAATTAATTCGGCAGTTTCGCTAGCACGAACCCCCAATTTATCTTTGATTTTTACAGCGGAAAAACCTGGTGTTCCCTTTTCAACTATAAAAGCAGTTATACCATTGCTATCAAGTAATTCTCCTGTTCTAACTAAAACAACTAATACATCTCCAGACAGGCCATGCGTAATCCAGTTTTTTGTTCCATTGAGAATCCATTCATTTCCATCTTTAACAGCCGTAGTTTTCATTCTCATGGCATCTGAACCGGTATTTGATTCTGTCAAGCCCCATGCACCAATCCAATCGCCACTTACCAATTTAGGCAGGTATTTTAATTTTTGTTCCTCAGAACCATGGTAATAAATATGGCCAACACAAAGTGAATTATGTGCTGCAACACTTAAACCTATCCCTCCACAAACTTTACCTATTTCAATGAGTGCAGTTGCATATTCAAAATAGGAAAATCCGGAGCCTCCATATTTTTCTGGAATAAAAATACCAAGCAAACCAAGCTCGCCCAATTTCTTCATGGTTTCAACAGGAAAATATTCTTCGTCATCCCATTTTTTCATATTCGGGCGAATTTCCTTAAGTGCAAAATCTCGCACCATTTGAGTAATCATTAATTGATTTTCGTTTAGATCAAAATTCATTTTATTTTATTAAAAAGTAATTAAATTATCAATATTAGAGGAATGATTCGTAAGCTTTTGCTTGCCATTTAAAAAGCTAAGCTCGACGATAAAATTAAATCCATAAACACTTCCACCACATTTATGAATTAATTCAGCTGCTGCATCTGCAGAACCTCCAGTAGCAAGTAAATCATCATGTATCAATACTTTTTGTCCACTTTTTACGGCATCGCTGTGAATTTCAATTACTGCTGAGCCATATTCTAAATCGTAAGAATGACTAATTTTTTTGTAGGGAAGTTTTCCTTGTTTTCTTATTAAGATAAATGGAACTCCCAAGCGCATTGCCAAAGGATAAGCAAATAAAAAACCCCTGCTTTCAATTCCTGCTATTGCATCAATTTCTGAATGCTGATAAATCTCAACTAAATGATTTAAAATATCGTTAGACAAACTTGAATCCAACATGATGGTTGAAATATCTTTAAATAATATCCCAGGCTTTGGAAAATCTTTAATGTCGCGAATTGTTTCCTTTAAGCGTTCTTGTAATGTCATAATTAGTGCAAAGATAAATAAGGAAAAAGTTTTTCATACGTTTCTGAATCAATTAAAACAGATTCTTTTAGTTCCTCTATATTTTTGAATCCATTTCGTTGGATGCGCATTTTAACAATTGAATTAGCTTGATTCCATTTTAAATAAGGATGTACTTTCAATTCTTCAATGGTAACTGAATTAATGTTTATTCTTTTTACATCTTTTTCACTTATAAAAACATGGTCTTTTATTTTATCATAGGCTTCATTCGTCATTTTCCAAACTTCAAAAAGCTGTTCTTTTGTAAAATAACCACCCAGTTTTTCACGGTAGCGGATAATCTGTTTAGCATAAAATGCGCCGACCCCATATATTTTAATGAATTCGGTCGTGTCCGCAGTATTTAGATTTATTAAGGTTATTTGTTTTGCTTGTTTTTTAAAAGATTCTTGATTTGGAGAATTTTGAAATCGTTCTGAATAAACAACAGAATCGCGAATTAGCTCGAATAAGACATCTGGAATTACAAAAATACGTTTCAAATCTTCCTCAGAATAAATGCCCCGCGAGGTGAATTTTAAAACAACCACACTTTGCTTTTCACTTAAGCCGAGGTTCATCCAATCAGAAAGCGAATAGTTATTTGGGTTAAATTTTGAATCTGGAGCCTTGTATTTTTTCTTTTTTGAATAATAATTGGAATAGTTTCTTTTCTTAAACTTCTTATGTGTTCTTTCAAATTCAGCAATTTGTTCAGAATTAATAACGAAAGCTTCTTTCTTTTGAAAAAACATATAAACACGAGGAAAGAAAATAAGACCTAAGGAAGCTAAAATTAATACCAACAAACCCCTTTTACTTCTCTTTGAGATAACAAATGGGTCTTCGTATTTCATTTCTTTAAACTATTCCTTTTCGCTCTTTTCTATAGTAGACTCGTGCTCAGGTTTAGAAGGAATTGTTAAAATCTTATAGAAGAAATAGGCTGTAGCAAAAGTTACAGAACTCCAAGTAACAACTATTAAAATTAAGGCGGAAGTGCTCATATCAGAAAAAATTTCAGGATTTATAGAGATTACTAATCATTTGATTCAGGATAAGGGTTTGAGCCTTGGCGTTTTTTTGCAATATATACTAAGATTGCAACAAGTACAAATAAACCTACTAAAAGGAATCGAGCTGTCCAACCATAAACTGAAGTCGCTTTTGTAGCGTTTTCTAAAATACTTGGAATAGCTCCTACAAAAACAACTATCAAGAAAATTGGAGAAACGTATTTAATGATAAATCTAAAAATTCCTGGAACTTTTATATCAGCACCGGTATTAATTTCTTTCCATCCCTTATCCATTCCAAAAACCCATGCAAATAGAACAATTTCAACCATTGCAAAAATAACGAGTGCAATCGTTCCTGCCCAATAATCGTATTCATTAAATGCATCTTGAGACAAAACACAAGGAATACCAAGAAGCAGAATAATCCCACCAAAAATCCAAGCTCCAGTTGACTGTTTGATTTTAAAATTATCCTCTAAAAAGCCCATTACAGGTGTCCCCATTGCTAAAGAAGATGTTATTCCCGCAAAAAACAAGAGGCCAAACCACATTACACCGGCAAAAATCCCAAAGGTTCCCCAGTCAGAGAATAATTTAGGTAAAACAGCAAACCCTATACCTAAACCAGAACCGCCAGACACCATTTCTGTAACAGCTTCAATTCCTAAATAACCTATAGAAATTGGAATTATTATTGCAGAACCGAGAACAACCTCTACAAATTCGTTCATCCAACCTGCGCTCATCGCATTTAATGCAATGTCTTCTTTTGATTTTAAGTAAGATGCATAACAATGGATACTTCCCATTCCTAAAGAAAGTGTAAAGAAAATTTGCCCAGCAGCGGCAACCCAAACCTTAAAACTCCAAATTGAAGAGAAATCTGGGGACCATAAATAATTAAGTCCGACAATACCATCATTAATTGCACCTCCAGGACTTGCTTGCAATGAAATTCCTGTGATTGCTAAAACAATTCCAAATAAGATCAGTAAAGGCATTCCAATTTTTGCAACTTTTTCAACACCGCCACTTAATCCTCGGGATAAAATCCAAGTATTTAAAAAGAGGCAGATAATCCAAAAAATTACTGGATGACTTGTTCCTAATTCAATATAATTAACGAAAAATGATTGTACTTCTGTTTGGGACATTCCAGTGAAAGTTCCTGCTACAGAATAATACGACCAAGAAAGCGCCCATGATTCAAGATAACAGTAAAATGCAGCAACCGCAATATTTGTAAAAATCCCAAAGACACCAAAGTATTTCCAATAAGGAGCTTTTCCCATTGCATCAAATATAAATGGTGTAGAATGCTGCCCATATCGCCCACCAAATCGACCCATCGACCATTCCACAAAAAGTAATGGAATTCCCATCAAGAGAAAACAAACTAGATAAGGAATGATAAAAGCACCGCCTCCATTTTCAATTGCTTGTGCAGGAAAACGTAAAAAATTACCGAGGCCAACGGCATTTCCTGCCATTGCTAAGACTAAGCCAACGCGTGAGCCCCATCCAGAAGATTGAGTTTTTGTCATTTTTTAATGAATAATAATTAATAAACGAAGATAATAATATTTTTAGATTAAATGTCTTTCAAAGTTTCTTCTAAAGTCTTTGGCTTGTATGAAAGTTCAAATTGTGCTTTTTGAAGATCGAATCCTGTTTTTGGAGGACGCTTGGCTTTTTGATTTAGGGAAAGACTATCTGTTTTTGTCAGAAACTCAGTCGAAAAGGAATAAAACTTTGCAATTCTTAGCACCAAATCATAAATCGACATCGTTTCTGGACCAGCAATATGATAAATGCCCGTTTTTTGTAGGTCACAAATTCTGATACAAGCCCAAGCCAAATCATCAGCCCATGTTGGAGCACGAAATTGATCGTCAATAATAAACAGAGGCTGTCCTTTTGAAAGCGCTTCTTTTGCCCAGCAAACAATGTTTGATCGAGAAAGATTATTTGCTTTTCCATACAAAATAATGGTTCGCACAATCGAAAATTTCGGATAAGATGATGTTAAAACTAAATTTTCTGCTGAAACTTTAGAACGTGCATAAACACTTAAAGGATTTGGCGTGTCAGTTTCAGAATAATTTCCTTTTAAGCCATCAAACACAAAATCTGTTGAAAGTAATTGAAAATAAGCTCCTATTTTTTGAACAGCATTAAAAAGTAATTGTGTGGCCTCAACATTTAATTTTTCGCACTCAAAAGGAAATTCTTCACATTCATCGACATTAGTCATAGCTGCTGTATGAATAACATGCGTTGGAATAAAACGATCAAAAACACTTTTAATATCCTCTACCGAACATATATCCATCGGGGAATAATACGCATCCTTACAATCTGAATTTCTATTTTTACCTTTTGAAGTTGCGATAAAAGGAATATTCTTTTTAGACAAGTGCTTTACAAGCTTTTGACCTAACAAACCATTGGAACCAGTAATTAATATCATCATAGTTCCCAAATTGATTTTTTTCGCTTTGACTGAAATTTAAAATAGTGTTTATGTTCCAAAATCCAAGCCATTATTAGGTAAAGTAAAACAGAAGAACCCAAGGTGCAAAAAGAAAAGTAGATGAATCCTAAGCGAACCTTATTTGTACGAATTCCAAGTTTCTGAGCCCACCATTCACAAACGCCAAATGATTGCATTTCAAAGAAAAAAATTATTTTCTGAAAAAATCTTTTCATTTATTCAAAAGTTTAATGCCTATCGAACAATTCAGACAGCGCTTGCGTACACAAAATTGCTTATAAATTTCCAAATGTGCTTGCGAATCAAAAGCATTTTTTGGAACAATACCAATAACAGACCATTTTCTTGTAACATAATTGCTTTCCGTTGGCAAATACTTTAACAATTCAATCGCTTGATTAATATAACATACGTCATACTCAAGATGTGCTTTTCGATATAAAAACAAAGGAATAGCATTGACCAATATATTTTGAAGAATTGATTTATTATTTGAAAGAACGTTTTGTGAAGAAAAAAAATCAACTAAATCTATTGGAGTAATGTCCCAAAAAGGAAAATTAAAATCAAATTCGCTTATAAATTCTGAAAAAAGTTGGAGGCGCTTTTTTGGGAAACTATTAGGACGAAGGCCTTTTAAGCGCCATTGATAAAATTGAGATTCGAAAAAATTACAATCTTTGTTATTTATAAAACCTGCATATTGCTCCAAACTTTTTGTTCTCAATCCTTTAGGCAAAGCTAAAAATTGTTGAATATCAAAGGATATCGCCAAAGACTCAAAAGGCTGTTGGTTTACGCTTGATCCAAATGAACGAGCAAAAAGAATATAAAGAAGATGCTTATCATCTAGAAACTGTATTTTTTGAAGATCCAATAATTTCCGCTTCAATCTTGTTTCTATCGCTCGATCTTTCATGTTAGTATGATAAATACGAGGAATTTCTAAAATTGAATTCGTACAAGGAATATCAAAAGACATAGCATTAAGCTGATTGAATTTCTCGTAATGTTTTGAATCAATATGCGTTTTCAATTCTATTGTTGGAATAATTCTTCCATTTTGCACAACTTCTTTGTCATTATTATACACAACATGCAAAATAACATTGTTATATGCCTTATCTAAATGGTGTTTGTGCTTGTACCAGTCTGATGCATTAATATGAATTTCAATAGAACCAAACCATTTTAAATCGTCATAGAGAATAGAAGCTTCTTGAAAATCTGGACCGGATTCAAATTCATTGTGAGTTCCAAAGTCTAAAATTGTAAATTCTTTCTTATCGAATAAGGATAATTTTGGAAAAGGCAAGCGTTTCATTTTCCAAAGAAAATGTAAGTATTTTTCATTCATAAATAATCATTAGACTATTTAAGATACAAAAAAAAGCGCATTAAAGCGCTTTTTGAAAAATTTACCGAGGTAAAGGAGTTTTATATTTCCTCCAATTTGGATCTGCTGGAGGCGCAGTATTTGAATTAAATTCAGTACTTGTAATCAGTACTGTTGTTCGTCTATTTAACTGATGTAATTGTTCATATTTCGCCTTATCAGAAAGTTTAAATTGGTTAATATATTCTTCTTTTAATGTTACTTCTTCTCCATTTTCTAAAATCAAAGTTGCAGGCTCACTTTCTCCTTTTCCAATTGGCTTTATACGTCTTGGATCAATGCCTTTATCAACTAAGAAATTATAAACAGATTTGGAGCGATTTTCTGATAGTGCTTGGTTGTGAATCTCTGAATCCCTAGCATCAGTATGAGAATATAAGTCAATTGTAATATTTTGATTTTGATCTAATAATTCAAATAAATATTGCAGAGAATCATTAGACATACAAGAAGCATCATTTATAAATGTCCATTGATCCAAAGGGTAGCGAACCTCGGGAGGTCGTATTTCTTTAATTGGCAATAGGGTCATTTCGACTAAGAAACTTTGGCTTCTATCCATTCCAATGGTACTAAATTTAGCTCCTCTTTTATCTTCGTAGTAACCTTCCTTGCTAGCTTTGAGGATATAACTTTTCTCAGCCAAAACATAGCGAGACTTATCCTTTTTTTCTGTCCATTTTTCAGTTTTTCCTTTTTCTTTTCCTTTATCACTCGTTAAACCCTCCCATTTTGTTCCGTCTGAAACAAGCACTTCAACATTTGCGCCTTCTATTTTTTTAGACTTATTTCCTGCTTCATAAACTACAACCTTTAAATCAAATAAGTTTGGAGGAACTGAATAACTCCAAATATCTGCCGTATACTCGTTACTTATAGATGTTTTTCTTTCAGAAGTAAAAAATCCTGAGTTTTTATCAATTGCACAGATACCGTAATCATTACCAATTGAATTAATGGGATATCCTATATTTTTTAAATTTTTCCATTTATTTTCAACACCATCGCGTTCAGCAAGAAAAATATCTAAACCCCCTATTCCAATATGACCATCAGAGGAAAAGTAAAGATTCCCATCAGAACTTATCGAAGGAAAAAGTTCATCGCCTATTGTATTAAATTCAGAACCCATATTAGTAGGTACAGATCCCCACGATTTTGATTTTTTATCATACAAAACATACCATAAATCTTTACCACCAAAACTTTTTTCACCTTTTGAATTCATTTTTAAGTCTGATGAAAAAATTAGCATATTTCCATCCTCCGTGATACAAGGATGACCGACGGAAATTGAGTCTGCAGGCTTTAAATTTAATTTTATTGGATTCTCAAAATCTTCTCCAATTACATCAACTTGCCAAATGTCGCAGCCTAAACTTACTTTAGAAGGATTTGGACAACGCGTAAAATACATTATTTTTTTCTTAGAATCAAAACAAACTGATCCTTCACTTTGAGAGGTATTAACAATTCCTTTTGTATCAATTGACCTAACATCAGAAGGATTACCTTTTTCATCATAAGTAGCCATAAAAATATCCATATATTTATGCCCGATTACCAAATCCCTTGAAGTACCAAAAGATTCATCTCGGCTTGTTGCAAAATAAATAACTTTACCTTTTTTGTCTGCAAAAGTAGGAGACATATCGTATTTGTTGCTATTTATTTTTGATTCACATTTAACTACTACTTTTGATTCTTCAATGCTAAAATCTTTAAATTTTTGTAATGATGAAATAGCATCATCTACTTCTTTATACATCGACTTAGGTGCAATCTTTTTATAGGATTCATAAACCTTTGATGCACTAGAGAAATCTCCCATCATTTTCAACATATTTCCCTTGTAGAAATAAACTTCTGGTACACGCTCAAAATATTTGAGTTCTATACAAACGCCATACCATTTATTTGCATCGTCATACCTAGAAAGGTATCTATTCGCTTCAGCAATATTGAAAGCCATTGAGCCTTTTTCTCTTATGGTCCCTTTAGTCCCTAATCTCTTATATGCTTTTTCACACTTTGTAAGTGCTTCAAAATAATTACCAGATAAGAATGTTGCATTTGCATCAGCTACATATTTTGGCATTTCACGTTCTCTTTCTTTAATATCTTGAGATAGTAAAAATCCACAATTAGAGACAAAAAGAAAAAGAGTTATTACAAACTGCTTCATAAAAAATAAATTTAAATATAGTTCAAAAATAAAGAAAATTAATTAATCTGCACAATATTTTCGCCATTCTGATAGCAAATCAGAAAAAGAAATAGGTAATTCAGATTCAAAAAATAATTTTTCTTTCGTTTGAGGTTGAATTAGACCTAGTGATTTAGCATGTAACGCTTGTCCTGAAAGCAGTGAGAAACAAATCTCTACAAACTTACGATAAGGCACTGAAATTGTACCCCTTAATATCTTATTGCCTCCATATTCCAAATCATTAAAGAGTGGATGGCCAATATGCTTCATATGAACTCGGATTTGATGTGTTCTTCCTGTTTCTAATTTGCACTCAATAAGAGTAACTAAACCAAAGCGTTCGATAACTTTGAAGTGAGTTTTTGCGAATTTACCATAATCTGAATCAGGAAAAACGGACATTACTTTTCTGTTTTTTAGAGATCGTCCAATATTCCCTTCTACAAAGCCATCTTCTTTTAAATCACCCCAAACTAAAGCAATGTATTTTCGTTCAGTGGTTCTATCATAAAACTGTTTTGCTAAATGCGTTAAAGCCATTTCAGTTTTAGCAATAACAAGAATTCCAGTAGTGTGTTTGTCAATTCGATGAACTAATCCGGGTCGTCCATAATAATCATCTGGTGGGTTTGGTAAATTATTTATGTGATAGACTAATGCATTTACAAGCGTACCTGAATAATTTCCGTATCCTGGATGAACAACCATATTAGCAGGTTTATTCACAATCAATAATTCATTGTCCTCATACAAAATTTCAATAGGAATATTTTGAGGAATCAACTCAAATTCACGAACTGGATATGGCAAAACCATTGCCACTTCATCCCCAGGTTTTACTTTGTAATTTTGCTTTTCCTTTTTGCCGTTTACATGAACGTTACCATTTTTGGCAGCAACTTGAATTTTGTTTCTTGAAGTATTTGGAAGCCTATCTAAAAGATACTTATCAATGCGAATTATTTCTTGACCTGGATCAACCTTAAAGCGATAATGTTCAAATAATTCTTCCTCGTTATCCAAATCAAATACTGCATCTTCCTCTATCAATTTTTCAGTATTTTCCATAACTTTTGTGAAACTTGAGGTATTTGAAGAAAAAAGTAACCGGCACTAAAATTTGATAAATCTATTTGATTTTCATTTGTTTTTAGCAATATTCTTCCTGTTTGGTCTAATAGGATTTTTTCGAGATTATTATCTTCTTGTGGTAGAATAATTTGAAAAATATCAGTTGTAGGATTTGGAAAAATTTTAATATCAAAAGTTTCTTCATTAATACCAATAAATTGATCTAATTTAGTAGAAAAAACAGGGCGAATCATTGCAGTACCTGAAAAAGGAGAAGTTAACCAAGTTGCCCCGCCATTTACACTAAATTTAATTTTTGATGAAAAATCTAAATTTCGATCTAAACCTAAATTTAAACGTTCCGGATCTAACTGACGCCAACCAACAAAAAAACTTGTGTTGACTGGGACTTTTATAGTGTCAAGAAAATAATACGTCACAAATTGTTCGTCGCCAGTTGGATAAATTGGATTTCTAGGATTAAAAACATCATCTTCATACAAAATTTGGTCAGGCTCATCATCATTTTCTGACCAAACTGTGAGTAAAAATAATTTATTAGATACATCAACTACTGAAGGCACAAATTGAAAACTAACCCCAATTAAAGAATCCGCTTCATAAGCGTCAAATCTTACTGCAAGCCTTGCTTGCGAACCAGTTGGGCCAAAAGCAGCTTCTGAACTTCCGTCGTCGTAACTATAAAAATTTGTAAAGTTTTGGAAAAACCCAGTTGAATCATTTATTAAATCATTAGGAAATTGTGCAGAAGCATTCGCCTTTACAGTAAAACTTTGTTGAATTCCAGGTAATGTTTTATCAAAGCTATTTCCGTTTGTTAAATTATGATAAGAAGTGTGCACTTTCCGCGGCAAAAAATTAATTTGTTGTTCTGCCAAATTAAATCCAGGTAGGACAAATAAAGAAAATACATTATCAAGTGAAAATGATAGAAAGCCATCTTGGTAATTCTCTGCAGTTGGACTTCCATTATATAATTCAATTTTTAAAGAATCTGCCATTTTATTATCTAATGAATTTTTGTAGTGATCCCAAGGAACAGAAGTATAGTTTTTTAAAAGTGTGTTGAGCGGATAGACTAAAGCAAAATCTTTAAAAAGGGTATCATTGTGACTGGATGCCGTTCTTAAATGAACATAATCTATATGAAAATGATCAAGTGAACCCGCAAGTGAACCATAGTTACGAAAGCGAAATTGAAAACCTTTTTTTAAATATTTGTTTTCAGTAAGAGGAATATGTGCAGCTTTAAATGGTAAAACAGAACCACCATTTGTACTCCAAACTCTAAACCATTGATCTAAATCCTTGGCATAAAATTCTAAAACCAATGAGTCAGATTGTTCAGGAATATCTCCAAAACCTTGAGCCTGGTATAAAAAACTAAAGTAAATAGAATCCAAAGCTAAATTATTACTCAGATCAATTGGTTTTGATGTTAATTTATCTGCATAATTTGTAATTGAAGTTCCTATTTCATATGGAAAACCCATTTCATCTAAGCCGTCAAAAGTAACTACACCAAGTGATCGAGGATTAACAGCAAAACGATAGTTATGGTATGCAAAATCATCAGCCCAAAGTTTGGATGGATCATTGATTGGCATAAAAAACTGTCGTGCTGAATCCTGAAAAAAATCAGGATTTGTTATCCATAATGTATCAGAAATATCTGGAACTCCAATCGTATCATAAATATAATAAGGAGGAAATAAAGGGAGTGTTTCATATTGCACTGGATACGAAGTAAGATCGCCAACTTTTACAGAGGTAGCTTGAAAATTATTATCTATGAAAGTTGATGTAGAAGCGTCATAAATTCGATTAAAAGTCTGCTGATTTGTTAAACTAGTTGAAGCTGAAAGTGGCAAAGAACTTAGTGGGTCAATTAAGCGATAATATAAAATACTAGTTACACCATTTGCAGAAAAGTCGCCCAGATATTTTTGAAATTTATTAGCAGAAAATTCATCATAAAAGGGGAGAGAAAGGGTATCCGTTGAAAAAATAAAAGTGCTATCTATTGAATTTGAACCTGTCTTTAACAAGGTCTTTTCATTAAAACTAATAGATGGATTTGAGGTCATTGGCCCTAATTCTAATACCTGAGAAAAAGAGTAAGAGGTAGAAATTATAGCAAGAAATAAAAGTCTCATAGATATTATTTTATTTATTCTTCTAACGGATTTTTTTGCATTGTAATCGTAAACTGTGTTGATTTTAAAACTGTTGCACCTTCTATGTACTCGGGAGTTTGACTGTAAATAATAGCTGAAATTGAATCTTCAAAAGTAAAGCAGTCTGGACAAATTATATTGTATGAAGTTATGCCCATTGTATCTAAAATATTTATCGCTTCATCACGATATAAACCAACTAAATTTGGGGTATTTATAGGTTCTCCCAAATCATTTTGTCCTACAATTAAAGTTATTACTGCTCCAACAGAAATACGTACGCCATCTTTTATTCGTTGGCCCTTATAAAGTTGTTCAATAACAGAGCCGTTTTCCTCACTACTTGCTCTATATTTTATGACATATCGTAATCCTCTTCCTTCTAAGATACTTTGAGCAAATTGAACTTGCTTATGAATCAAACTTGGCATTTCTATTAATTCATTTTTTTTAGTAAGACGCAAGCCAATTACCCGATTTGACTTAACAAAAATTAGAGATGAAAATGTCGGTTCAACAAGTTGCTCGTATACTGTACCTTCCGGCTTTTTAAAAAGTGGAGATTTTGCATCGTAAACACTATCAAGTATTTGATACTCCAATCCCAAATCTTCTAATTTTTGTTTTGCTACCTCAGCACTTAAACCAACTAAATTAGGGACTGCAATTTTTTCTCCATGGTTTGTGGCAAAATTTAAATAAAGAATCGTGAAAAATATGGCACACAAGTGAAAAATAATTATGTAACCAAAATGCTTTAAAAAATGCTTCGAAAAAATAAAACTTTTAA